>JUEG02001270.1_pt1 | contig 224013 bp, 201 predicted proteins | sample 432341 | NCBI WGS metagenome assembly JUEG02 (sample SAMN02953476, study PRJNA257561) | rock porewater metagenome | biome: terrestrial; feature: Opalinus Clay rock; material: porewater; isolation source: Opalinus Clay rock BIC-A1 borehole | place: Switzerland: Mt Terri URL, St-Ursanne ... | reverse complement strand
CATCCTGGGGCTGTAGTAGGTCCCAAGGGTTGGGCTGTTCGCCCATTAAAGCGGTACGTGAGCTGGGTTCAGAACGTCGTGAGACAGTTCGGTCCCTATCCGTCGCAGGCGCAGGAAATTTGAGAGGATCTGTCCCTAGTACGAGAGGACCGGGATGGACGAATCCCTGGTGTACCAGTTGTCTCGCCAGAGGCACAGCTGGGTAGCTATATTCGGAGCGGATAAGCGCTGAAAGCATCTAAGCGCGAAACCGACCTCAAGATGAGATTTCCCACAGCATAAGCTGGTAAGACCCCTGAAGGATGATCAGGTTGATAGGCCAGGTGTGGAAGCACGGTGACGTGTGGAGCTGACTGGTACTAATCGGTCGAGGGCTTGACCTAATCGTGGTTCGTGGTTCGATGTTCGTGGTTCGAAAGAACGAACGGATACGGACGAAGGACAACGGGATTGCAAACGACTAGGTGAGTGGCTCAAATTCTATCGACAATACTAGAAAAGACTCTGTGCAGTTTTGAGAGAACAGCAATAAAGGATAACTTCTTTATTTCTTGTTTTCGAAGAAAACAATTCAGGTTCGAACTACGAATATCGAATATCGAACCACGAGTTGGCATCTGGTGATTATGCCGGAGGGGTTCCACCCGTTCCCATACCGAACACGGAAGTTAAGACCTCCAGGGCCAAGGATACTTGGGGCATAGCCCCTGGGAAAGTAGGTCATCGCCAGGTAAGTTATTAAACCTTACCATAGTTAAGCTTTAATTATGGTAAGGTACTTGATAAGTTTGGTGTGCTCATATAAACTATAGTTGCACTTAAATTTATGGCCCGTTGGTCAAGCGGTCTAAGACACCGCCCTTTCACGGCGGTTACACGGGTTCGAATCCCGTACGGGTCACCAACAAATATTCAAATGGTGTCAAAAATGTCAATCTAATTAAGGTTTTATACATGGGTAGGTGGCCGAGTGGTTAAAGGCGACAGACTGTAAATCTGTTCCGCGAGGTACGATGGTTCGAATCCATCCCTGCCCACCATATAAATTGAATAAGCTTTGGAGAAGTACTCAAGTGGCTGAAGAGGACGGTTTGCTAAACCGTTAGGGTGGGTAACTGCCGCGAGGGTTCAAATCCCTCCTTCTCCGCCAAATAAATATAAATATATTCCTCGATAGCTCAATGGTGGAGCAACCGGCTGTTAACCGGTAGGTTGTAGGTTCGAGTCCTACTCGGGGAGCCATGGCAGGGTAGCCAAGTGGTCTAAGGCAAGTGGTTCATACCCGCTCATTCGAGGGTTCAAATCCCCCCCCTGCTACCATTTTCGATATTTGATGTTTGTGGTTCGAAGTTCGACCAAATACAGAACTTCGAGGTCAATGCACGAACATATGTATATTATAGTAGGTAGAGTGTTCCTTTTGAGGACGACTGAATCGATCCTCGAATATCGAACCTCAAGCCACGATTGTGCGGGTGTAGCTCAATGGTAGAGCACTAGCCTTCCAAGCTAGCTACGTGAGTTCGATTCTCATCACCCGCTCCATTAGAATTATTGAACCGTACCGTAAGGTGCGGTTTTTTATAGTATAAGAGACTATGCAACGTTTGTTTATGCTTTTTTTGGAAGCATCAAGCGACTATGGCTAACGCCTAGGGTCCCTCTTACAAAGCAGTAATCTTGCTGAGTGTTGGAAAAGGATTTACAAATCAGAGGAGAGTGTTAGTAGACATGACTGATGGTTTAATATGAAAAGAATATTCGCCCTAAGAATTGTGAGTATGATAGTGGCCATTGTAATGATAGGGTTGTTTTTCCCTACGTGGACGCCATCCATAATTGGTTATGAGAATAGCATTAGTATTTTAAAACAAGTTGAGATAAACGGCAGCCAACAAGAGGTTATGATTAGAGGGAATGACTACAAAAATCCTGTTGTTATATTTGTACATGGAGGTCCAGGTTGTCCGGAAATTTCCTATGTTAGAAAATATCAAGATTTATTGGAACAGAATTTTACGATAGTCCAATATGATCAAAGAGGTGCAGGAAAATCCTATCACTTCTCGGAGGATTACTCGAAATTAACAATTAGTCTTCTGGTCGAAGATCTTTTAGATCTTACCGATTATATAAGAAGTGAGTTAGAAACCGACAAGATTATTTTAGTGGGACATTCATTTGGGTCATTCATTGGTATCAAGGCCGCTTATCAAGCACCAGAAAAATATATAGGGTATATTGGAATTGGACAAGTGGGAGATTTTTGGGCAGGGGAATTAGAAGCCTTAGAATACTGTCTATTGCAAGCTGAAACTCAAAAAAATTTATTGGATGCAAACGCCATTGAGGCTTGTAGGGAAAGTATATTAAATCGTAGAGAGCCATTTCCAAGGAATTTTGTCTGGAAATATGGTGGTGCAGCACGGCTTATTAATGAAAAAGAGGATTTGGTAATCGGAATATTGTTTAATCCTGAATACAATTTACTTGATGCTATACGCTATGCTGCGGGGTTAATTGTTTCTGATAACAGGTTATGGAAGGAAATAAAGCAAAGCAATTTGCCTGAGGAAGTGCCTGAACTTAAGATCCCCTGCTACTTTGTTTCTGGAAAATATGATTACCTAACGCCAGTTAAGAATGCCGGTAGGTATCTGACGTCGATCAACGCACCCAGGAAAGAATTTGTTGTTTTTAAGGAGTCTGCGCATTTCCCGCATTTCGAAGAAGAAGAGAAGTTTTTTAGCTTGCTAAATGAATTGAATAATAACTGGTTGGATACCTACTGAAACACGATCAGTAATAAATATTAATACTGGATGAGAATTCATTTTTATTCCTTCATGAGGGAGGAATTTCAAAATTTGTAAAGAATAATAATGAAACAGAGTTTATTATGTCGTTTTTTGAAAGATGAGGAAAATCCAAAACCCAATAAAATCTTAGTTAAAAGAGGAGTGCGGCGATTGAGTAGAATAGGCAGGCATAATGCTACAGGATTGTATGATCGGTAGGGGAGGTTAGGTTTGCATGAAAAATTTGAGATGGAACTATAACTTTTTCGTGATCCTAAGTTTGGCATTGGCGCTTATTTTTACTGCTCATGTACAGGCTGTCGCTACCTCTGAGATAAAAACAATCAGCGTTGTTATGGATGACAATTACCCCCCATACTCATTTCGAAATAGTCAGGGGGACTTGCAAGGTATCACTCTGGACCAATGGAAATATTTCGAGCGAATGACGGGAATAAAAGTGAATATAACAGGGATGACTTGGAATCGAGCTTATAAAAGTATGATACAAGGAGAGTTCGATGTCATCGATACGATCTCCTTTCGTGAGGAAAGAACAGAGTTATTGGATTATGCAGAGCCCTATGCCTCTATAGAAGTGCCAATATTCTTCCACAAAAATATTTCGGGGATTACCGATGTCAATTCTTTAAGGGGATTTAAGGTTGCGGCGAAAAAAGGAGATAGCTGCATCAGTGTTCTTGAAGAAAATGGGATTACAGACATTGAAGAATATGAAACAGCCGAAGCGATCATTCAAGCAGCCAAAGATAATAAACTCGTATTATTTGTAATGGGAAAACCACCAGCACTATATTACCTTTACAAAATGGGAATGCATGAAGAATTTAATTATACGAATTCATCTGTATACACTAGCCAATTTTTCAGAGCTGTTAAAAAAGGTGATACAGAGCTTTTAGAGACACTTAATGATGGATTTGCGAAGATTAATAAGAGTGACTATCAGGTTATTGATAACCAATGGTTTGGGTCGAAGAGTATGCCAATCCATGAACTTCCCCTATTCAGAGGGATAATCATTACTGGAGCAGTGGTTTTTCTGCTGGCAATGTTGTTATTTATCTGGAATCGAACACTTCAGCGAATGGTTAAACAAAGAACGAGTGAGTTATATAAGGCTCTCAAATCTAGAGAACGAATTGAAACAGAGATTAGAACCTTAAATACAGAACTCGAAAACAGAGTTATAGAAAGAACAGTCCAGCTAGAGGATCTCAATAGTGAGCTTGAAGAAAGCAATGCGATGCTTGAGGAACAGATCAGCAAACGTGAAAAAGTTGAAGAAGAAATCAGACATCTAAATGAAGGTCTTGAAGAAAAAGTCAGAATCCGAACCAGTCAGTTAGATGAGCTTAATTCCGTATTGGAAGAGCAGAATGATTTATTACGTGAATCACAACGAGTAGCACGTTTGGGAAGCTATGTTACGGACCTCAATACGCGAGAATGGAAGTGTACGCAAGAACTTTATGAGGTGCTAGGGATTGATGAAACCTACCCGCGTACAAGGGAAGGCTGGCTGGAAATTGTTCACCCAGATTGGCGGGACAAACTGACGAGCTATTTTGCAGGAATTAAAAAATCAAAGCAACGCTTTGATTTTGAGTATAAGATTATTCGTGTTCATGATGGGGAGGTACGCTGGCTACATGAACTTGGGAAAGTTGAGTTCGACCACCAAGATAATGCCCTTCGTTTAATTGGGATGATTCAGGATATCACAGATCGAAAACGTGCTGAAGAGAAAATTATTTATTTAAGTTTCCACGACCAACTAACTGGTCTTTATAATCGGCGTTTCTTTGAACGGGAATTGAAGCGACTCGATGTTCCAAAGAATTATCCATTAACTCTCGTAATGGGGGATGTAAATGGGCTTAAGCTGATCAATGATAGCTTTGGTCATGGGACTGGTGATGAACTCCTAAAAACCGTCGCAGAAGTGCTATGCACAGGTTGCAGAAAAGATGATGTTATCGCACGCCTTGGAGGAGATGAATTCGTTATTCTGTTACCCAAAACAGACACTGAGGAAACTGAGCAAATTCTCAAACGAATCACCTCCTTAGCTCTCCAGAAAAGAGTAGGTTCAATTGAAATCTCGATTTCTTTTGGATATGAAATCAAGCGTTTCGAAGAAAAGAATATCCTTGAGCTTTTTAAAAAAGCAGAAGATTGTATGTATAAAAAGAAACTTTTTGAAGGCCCAAGTATACGTGGAAAAACCATAGAGACGATTATCAGAACCCTTCACGAAAAGAACCGCCGAGAAGAACAGCACTCATATCGAGTTTCGGAACTCTGTCTAAGAATGGGAGAGGCCCTTGGTTTACGAGAAGGAGAAGTTAAAGAACTAAAAAGTGCGGGCTTACTACATGATATTGGCAAAATAGCGATAGACGAAAATATACTTAATAAGCCGGAAAAATTAACAAATGACGAGTGGGAAGAAATTAAACGTCATCCGGAAATAGGGTATCGTATTTTGAGCACGGCCAATGGTATGTCAGAAATCGCGGAATATGTGTTGGCTCATCATGAACGATTGGATGGCTCAGGCTATCCGAAGGGCTTAAAAGGGGAGGAGATACCCCTTCAACCCAGAATTATTGCCATTGCAGATGCTTATGATGCCATGACGAGCTCAAGAAGCTATCGTGGCGCTTTATCGGATGAGGTGGCTATCGAAGAACTAAAGAAAAATGCAGGGACTCAGTTCGACCCGGAGTTGGTAAACGTATTTATTGATAAAGTCATTAATTCCCCTAATAGGCGCAATTCTACTTAAAATAAAAAAGAGACACAATGTCAAGGCTCGTCCAAGTGACGAGCTTTAACATTGTAAATTCTTAATTGCAGAAGATGGTTTGAAATGCCCTGAGCTTACATAGACATAGAACAAATGTTGTGTAAGAAAGGTCAGGACATGAAGAAACAAAGCTTAGTCAAAGGGGCCTTTGTTCTAACGATAGCGGCTTTTATCACGAAAATACTGGTCTTCAGTAATTCAATTGTATTAGCCAGAGTTTTAGGTCCCGAGGGGATTGGGTTAAAAAAGATGGTCATGCCCTTTATGGGCTTAATGATGACACTAACGACAATTGGTCTGCCAGTAGCTATTTCTCGCTTGGTAGCGGAAGCAGATGCTCAAGGAAATGGGGAAAAGGTTAAGAAGATACTTATTGTATCCTTAGCCATTACGGGCAGTTTAAGTATCCTTGCAGTTTTTCTATCAGTTCTTGGCAGCAAGGTTTTGTCACGTTACTTTCTGACGGATCCGCGATCATACAGTTCGTTCATGGCTATGATCCCGATCATTCCAATAGGAGCTGTATCCGGGGTGCTTAAAGGTTATTTTCGCGGCAGGCAAACCATGAATCCTATCGCCTTTGCGCAAGTATTTGAACAAATTGTCCGAGTTTGTTTAACCTACGTTTTGGTACAACGGCTGATTCCTTTGGGTATTGAATATGCTGCAGCGGGAGCTGTACTTAGCAGCGTCGTGGGAGAAGCTTGTTCCTTGATCTTTTTTATCCTTATGTTTAAGATCTCACACCATAGGAAATTTCGGGTTTCTCGCCTTCGTTGGAGTCAAGCAATGCGAGGAAAGAAGGTTCTGGTCGAATTATTACAGACCGGATTACCGACGACGGGTAATGGTTTTGTGATTTCGATTTCTCGGGCTATGCAACCGATTGTGATTACTAAAAGTCTGGCTTTGGCTGGAGTTAGTTCTGCTCTGATTACAAGACAATATGGTATGCTGACAGGTTTCGTCATGCCATTGCTCTTTTTCCCAGGCTTTATCAACCAATCTCTAGGAGCTACTTTAGTACCGGCAATTAGTGAAGCAAATGCTCAAAACAATCTTCGTTTAATCAACCGCAGGTTAAATCAAGCGATCGGGGTTGCCCTGATTGTCGGGGCACCTAGTACTATTTTGCTGTATTTGTATGCTCATGAATTAATGACAGTTATTTACCACGCACCGACAGCCGCGTCATTACTCAAATTGATTGCACCATTTTTCTTGTTAAATTATCTCCATTCTCCACTTCAGGCTGTTTTAGTCGGAATGGGATATGCTAAGACAGGGATGATTAATAATATTATTGCCAGATGTTTAACGGTTGCTCTTATTTACCCATTGGCCTCAAATCCCTTACTAGGTATCAATGGTGTCATTATTGCTATTAGCATTGGCGTCATTTTAGAAACGATCTTACATTACTCTTCTGTAGTAAAATTAATCCGTTTTACTTTGGATATCCCGAATATCATTAAGATTTTAGCAGCTGGAATCGTTATGGGATTCTTTGGAAGGATGTTGTTTATCTATCTCAGTTATAGTGCGCCTAAATTGGGAACTGGCTTAACCCTGTTGATAGGAATTCTATTATCGGTCGTTGGCTATGTGTTGTTGTTAGGGTTTTTGAAGGTAATTAGACGGCATACTATCATTAAAATTCCGTTGATTGGCAGGATGTTGATAAAATTTTTTTCTAAGTAAGCAAACCAAATGCAGTATGTTGAACACTCACTTGAAGTAGGTGTTTAACTATTAGCTGAAAAGTGCATCAAATTCAAGAGCTTGGGTAAGTATATAAAACAAAATAATAAATTGGAGAAAATGTAGCATGCAAATGTTTGATGAATTCGATGCACATTTATTAAATGATGAAAAGCCTTCTGATTACTTTAATGAGTTAAGTAAAACAGGATTATTTAATGAAAGCTATCCTTACACATTATTAGGCGACTTAATGAACGTTCCCCAGTCTCCGAAACATCACCCTGAGGGTAGTGTTTGGAAGCATACTATGTTAGTTGTTAATAATGCAGCAGAAAGGAAACACCTTAGCCAAAATCCAAAAGTACTTATGTGGTCCGCTTTGCTCCATGATTTAGGTAAAGCACCCGCAACGAAGGTAACTAAAGGGAGAATAACCTCCTATGACCATGACAAGATGGGAGAGCGGCTTGCAGCTAAATTTTTAAAGGAAGTTAATAGTGATGATGAATTCAGTCTTCAAGTTACCAAAATGGTAAGGTGGCATATGCAGATACTTTTTGTTACAAAGGGCTTACCGTTTGCAGATATCCGAAAAATGGCTGCTGAGGTTTCCATCGACGAGGTGGCACTTTTGGGACTATGTGATCGATTAGGAAGAGGAGATATGACCCTTGATAAAAAACTGATTGAGGAAAAAAGTATTGTTACATTTTTAGAAAAATGTCATAACTATATGCAACACAAGAATAAATAGTTCAGTTTTTAAGAAGAGGCGACTAAAGCATAGACATTCTTTTGTCTATGCTTTAGTTGTCTTTGTTGCTTTATTACGATCCTCTTTAACAATACCTCAGCCAGATCATCATATAATACATAAATACACATAATCGATAATCTGAATTGCGTGGGGGGGAGGAGCATGAGGGATATATTTAGTATTCTCACTGAACGTAGAATACAGGAGGCTATAGCTAGGGGGGATTTCAAAAACCTTCCTGGTGCTGGAAAGCCTTTAAAGGTTGAGGGGTTTTACTTTTTACCCAGAAAACTAAGAGCAGCCTGTAATGTCCTGAAGAACTCAGGCTATTTTGATCAAACTACCAAAGGGAAGGAAGGTATTTCGCTTTCCGAACCTCGTAGTTTGGACTTACCCCATAGAAATCCAATGTCTAAAGAAGAACTTTCTGAAAAGGTCTATAATCATCACGTTATGATGGATAGTAGACGTAGAAGATAGCACGATTTATAAAAAATGCATAATCTTCTAAATATTGCGCGGAGATAGAAGGATTAATAAGAAGTTTGGCGAAAAAGATAGTACGAGTCACATACTTGGATTTATAGGGGAGATGGAGAAAGATTGGTTACAGCAATTCATGATACTCGTGTTATTGTGACGAACGAATGGTGTAAAAAGTGTGGGATCTGTATCGCTTTTTGTCCAAAAAAAGTACTGGAAAGTGACGAATTAGGAAGGGTAAACGTAGCTAAGCCGGACCAGTGCATTGCTTGTAGGATTTGTGAACGGCTTTGTCCAGACTTTGCCATCAATATTGAGGTGACTAAAGAATGAATAAAGCTAGGTTAATGCAAGGCAATGAAGCTGTCGCCGAAGGGGCACTGGCAGCAGGCGTGCTTTTTTACGCAGGATATCCAATTACCCCCTCCACGGAGATCGCAGAAAAAATGGCTGAAAGATTACCCTTGATTGGCGGCACCTTTATCCAAATGGAAGATGAAATAGGAAGCATGGCAGCGATCATCGGGGCATCCTTGACAGGGGTTAAAAGCCTGACAGCTACCAGCGGGCCAGGATTTTCATTAAAGCAGGAGAATCTGGGGTATGCCATTGCGACAGAAGTCCCCTGTGTCGTGGTCAATGTACAAAGAGGAGGGCCAAGTACTGGACTGCCAACCTCTCCCGCCCAAGCAGATGTTATGCAAGCGAGGTGGGGTACTCATGGAGACCATCCGATTATTGCCTTAACCCCATCCTCCGTTCAAGAGTGTTATGAACTTACAGTAAAGGCGTTTAACATGGCAGAAGAGTTTCGGATCCCAGTGATTTTACTTATGGATGAAGTGATTGGGCATTTACGTGAGAAAGTTGTTTTACCCGAAGAATTAACCATTGTTGACAGAAAACGGTCGACTCTGCCCCCTGGGGATTATATTCCTTATGAAAACAATGAAAGTATGATCCCAGCTATGGCCAACTTTGGCGAGGGTTACCGCTACCATGTAACCGGCTTAACTCATAATGAAAAGGGCTTACCAACTGGGAACCCCGAAGTGACAAAAAAGTTCATGCAACGTTTAACTCAGAAATTAAACCCTTATTTAGACCGAATTCAATTAGTCGAAGAACTGTACCTTGATGATGCTGAATTGATCGTTATTGCTTATGGATGTACCGCCCGTTCAGCCATGGAAGGGGTTCATATGGCTCGAAACCTTGGTATAAAGGTTGGACTTTTTCGACCTATTACCATATGGCCTTTTCCACAAGAACAGCTAGAGAAGCATGCAGATCGGAAGTATTTAGTTGTAGAGATGAATAACGGTCAATTGGTCGGTGAAATCGAACGAATCTTTGGTTATAAAGCCGTCGAACGTCTCAATCGTATTGACGGAGAGTTAATAACCCCCAAGGAAGTTTTGGACAGAATTCGGGAGGTTCTATAATAATGTTTAATGATATTGCACAGTATTTTCGAACCGAGACACTACCGCATATTTGGTGCCCAGGTTGCGGTATAGGAACCATTACCGCAGCGATCATTCGAGCCATCAAGACCTTACAGCTTGACCAAAATAAGGTGATTTTTGTTTCTGGGATTGGCTGTTCTTCTCGGATGCCTGGTTACTTAGACTTTAATACTATCCATACAACCCATGGGAGAGCGTTACCCTTCGCTACTGGAATTAAAGCGGCACGCCCAGAGCTGGATGTTTTCGTCGTCATGGGAGATGGTGATTCGACGGCTATTGGGGGTAATCATTTAATTCATGCCGCAAGGCGAAATATTGATCTGACAGCCATCGTCATCAACAATAGTATTTATGGCATGACAGGTGGTCAGACTTCCCCCTTAACCCCTCATGAAAAACGGGGAACGACCTCTCCTTTTGGCAACTTGGAAAGACCCTTTCAGGTTTTAGAGGTGGCTAAAGCAGCGGGAGCCACCTATGGGGCTAGAGCCACAGCTTACCACAATCAACTCCTCACTAAATTAGTGATGGATGCCTATAACAACTCTGGCTTTTCAATAGTAGAAGCCATTTCCCAGTGTCCTGTTTCCTATGGTCGGCGCAATAAGTTTAAAACCCCTGCTGATATGTTACTTTGGCAAAAAGAGCACGCCTTCAAAGCAGGACAACAGCCCGGCGGCGAAGAAGACTTCCAGATTGGTGAGATTTTCAAACGACAGGCACCGGAATATACTCATGAGTATGAGAGACTTAGACAGAGATTAAGGGAGGGTCGCTAATGGCTAAGCAAGAGTTTCTGTTAACCGGAACGGGTGGGCAAGGCCTAATTTTAGCGGCAATCATGTTAGCTGAGGCGGGAATTAATGCCGGTCAAAATGTTGCTCAGAGTCAAAGCTATGGACCCGAAGCCCGGGGAGGCGCCAGTCGAGCTGAAGTCATCATCGGGAACGAAGCAATTAATTACCCTAAAGTTGAAAAACCAGACTTTGTGCTCACCCTTAGTCAAGAGGCCTATAAGAAGTACGGGCTGCATCTAGACAACGAAGCCATCTTAATTGTGGATAATTCCCAAGTGACAGAAGTTAAGCCGCGGAGCAGGAATTTTTATTCTCTGCCTATTACGATGGCAGCTCGCACCCACTTTGGTTCTGAACAAAGTGCTAATGTCGTGGCTTTGGGAGTGGTCGCTTCATTGAGCGGTAAAATTCCTATGGAAGATGTTCTTGCGGCAGTCCAGCAAAGGGCGCCAAGAGGGACGGCCGAGCAAAACATTAAGGCACTGCAAATAGGTTGGCAAATGGGAACTAAAGCAGGGGCCAAACAAGAAAGTGAACATTGTCAAAACGAAGGTGATGAATAGTGGTGGAATTAATGAATTGGGGTTGGACTAAAAATGATTTAACCAGCTTAGCGGAAAGCCTAGCTGCGGTTTTATTAGAGGAGTGGGGCGGGCCTAGAAGTCCTCTGGCTCTTAAGTATATCAATGAAACAATTATACCTGATCTTGTGCATTGTTTTTGCAATAATGCGGACTTACTGACGAATTCCACCTTTGCCGAGATTGTTCAATGGAAACTTAAGAATCAGTTTGCTAATCCTTCCGCTGTTGTTGTGGATTTAGCCAGAGATCTGCTCCTACCTGCGCAAAGTATCATCAAGCGTCCGCAAATAACGGATCCTAAGGAACCCTGGCGGCGGATTTTTAGGCTTTGGATCGGTGGGGAATCCTTGCCCAATATTGCAGAAAGGATGGGCTATCCTTTAGATTATTTAGATTTGCTCGTCCTACGCTTAAAAAAGCTCAAAGCTTTTATGGTTAATTCGAGGGCTAGTTTACTAGAATGCCAGCGGAACACAGAGTTGAGAGAATTTGGGTTCGAACAACTTAGTTTCCTTTACCAATTTCAAACTGGGGTCGTTGGTGAACCCTTATATAAAGAACGTTTAATCCTAGAACAGGTGATTTGGGACCTGGGGATGCCATTGCTGGTCCCGGATTTAGTAAATTTACTGGAGATAATTCACACTCACGAGGGCAAATTGGATGAGGAATCATTAATCGCTGCCATGAGCGAAACGGCTGGAATGCGTGCTAATCTGTTTTCCTGCGTCATAGATGGACTGATTTCAATCCATTATATTCAGAAGAACAAAGCTGGAAAGCTAGCCCTGAGCGAAAAAAGTGCTCAAACCATTGCAGGTTTTTTGCTGCCTAAACTTGGAGAACAGTTGAAGAGGGCTGTTTCAATTCAGGATCTTGAATTAGCTCAAGGAATTCTGCTTAATCAGAATGAGGCGGTATTAATTCGATTAATTGATTGGACATTGCAGGAATTAGAACAGAAACAAGCCTTAGAAGTTTTAAACAGTGTCTATCAAAAGGTTAGCAGACGGGTCGATATATACTTAATTAAGGTGTTCGCCAACATTCCCCAGGCCTTTGATTTACTTATGAAATGCTTGGGTGACAATGACAGCTTAATCCGAGCCAGAGCGTGTGAAGCCTTGGGGCAGATAGGAAATAAGTCGGCTGTCTCCTCCTTAATCCCACTGCTGCGAGATCCAGTCGTTGGAGTAAGAGAAATGGCAGTACAAGCCCTTGGAGAAATGGGTGATGTCCTAGCAATGAATGAATTATTGAGAGTGGCTGAAGATTACGGAGAATCAATTAATGTAAGAGAGCGAGCCCGGGGAGCGGTCCGAAAGATTAAAACTCTTAGTGGGGAGGGCCTTTCCTCATGATCAATAAACGTCTCGAAGCGGTTGAATTTCATGCCCAGCAAGAGAAGGTTCTCACGCAATGGTCAACTGGGGAAGGAATTAATTTTGAGGAAGCTGTAAGTTATCATAAGGCTCTGCCTAGAGAAAAAGTATTTGCACAAGTGTTAGCCAAAGCTAAGGCAGAAGGACGAACCCTAGCTCAACCTCGGGCCGGAGTTGCCTTGATCGATGAACATATAGATATGCTTAAATACCTTCAGGAGGAGGGCGGAGCGGATTTACTTCCGACAACCATCGATTCCTTAACCAGACAGAATCGCTATCAGGAAGCGGAAAAGGGGATCTCAGAAGGTAAAATTGCCGGACATTCTATGCTTACTGGTTTTCCAGCTATTAATTATGGAGTGGTGGCTTGCCGTAAGGTTATAGAGTCAGTGAATTTACCTTGTCAGGTGAGACATGGAACTTCTGATGCACGTTTATTGGCTGAAATTACCTTAGCTGGCGGTTTTACGGATTTTGAGGGCGGTGGTATTTCTTCAAACATTCCTTATGCTAAGAATGTAGCTTTAGAAGAAACGATTAGTAACTGGCAATATGTTGATCGTTTGGTTGGCTTATATGAAGAACATGGAGTAAGAATTAATCGCGAGCCCTTTGGCCCTTTAACAGGTACCTTAGTCCCTCCCTGTATTTCTCATAGTGTGGCAATAATTGAAGCTTTGCTTGCTGTCGAACAAGGGGTAAAAAATATTTCCTTAGGATATGGGCAATGTGGCAATCTGATCCAGGATATTGCAGCCATTCGAAGCCTAATTGAGTTAGGCGAGGAGTTTTTAAGACGCTTTAATTACCAGGACATAATGTTAACTAGCGTCTTCCATCAGTGGATGGGGGGTTTTCCCCAAGACGAGAGTAAGGCTTTTGGAGTTATTTCCTGGGGTGCTGCAACGGCAGCATTTGCTAAAGCTACGAAGGTGATCGTAAAGTCCCCTTACGAAGCGATAGGAATTTCTACGAAGGAGGCCAATGCTTCCGGAATTAAAGCTACGAAACAAGTCTTGAGTATGCTGAAGGACCAAATTTTTCCTAATACTCCTGAACTGCAATGGGAAGAAGAATTAATCAAGCAAGAGACTAGAGCTATCGTTAATAAGGTTTTGGAATTGGGCAATGGGGATCTGGCCATTGGAACTGTTAAGGGGTTTGAAGCGGGGGTTATAGATATTCCCTTTGCTCCCAGTCGGTTTAATGCTGGAAGAATACTGCCGGTTCGTGACTCGCAAGGTGCGGTACGCTTGCTTGATCATGGGAACCTGCCTCTTGGTAAGGAAAGTTTGGATTTTCACAGGGAACGTATAACAGAACGTGGCAAGGAAGAAGGCCGTGAGCCGTCTTTCCAAATGGTCGTCGATGATATCTATGCTATTGGTAAAGGACGATTGATTGGACGTCCGAGATAAACGACTGAAGGACAATGGTTTTATAGACGAGGGGAGAGATTCGGTTCGTGAAAATGTTTGAATATATGGGTAAGGAAGTCTTTGCTAAGTTCGGACTTCCTGTACCAAAGGGGAGAATGGTTGCCAATTCAGATGAGGCATTCCAGATAGCGACGGAAATTGGGGGCCCTGTGGTAATCAAGTCTCAGGTTCTATCCGGGAAACGGGGTAAAGCTGGTGGTATCAAATTCGCCGATCATCCTGAAGAAGCAAGAGTCGCTGCCCAAGAACTGTTTGGGATGACTATCCAAGGATTAGCGGTAGATATCCTCTTAGTAGAAGAAAAACTGCATATTGACCAAGAATTATACTTGTCCATTACTATTGACTCAGCGTCTAAAATGCCTGTACTTATTGCTTCAGCTCATGGTGGTATGGATATTGAAGAGGTTGCTGATGAGTACATCGTTAAGAAACAAATCGATGTTGAACTTGGCATGCATGGATTTATTGCCTGCGATGTCGTCAGAAGAATGGGTATACCTTTGAACACCCCTCAAGGCAAGGAACTAGTCAAGATCATAAAGACTCTATACAAGATTTTTACACAAAAAGATGTGGATTTAGTAGAGATTAACCCTTTAGTGATTAGCGGAGATAAGGTTATTGCTGCAGATGCTAAAGTGACCATAGACGATGAGGCGCTATATCGACAAGTAGACCTCCCTCGGGTGGAGGAGCGTACCGCCTCAGAAAAAGCCGCTCACGACCTCGGTCTTTCCTTTGTAGAGTTGGACGGAGACATAGGAGTTATGGCCAATGGTGCAGGTATCACCATGGGTACTTTGGATACCCTCGCGTATTACGGTGGAAAACCGGCGAATTTCCTTGATGCGGGGGGAGGGACCGGAGAGGAAGGTACGGCTAAGGCTCTCGAACTGATCTTATCGAGAAACCCTAAGTCAATTATCATCAACATTTTCGGAGGCATTACTCGTTGTGACGATGTTGCCAGAGCCTTTGTCTCTGTCAAAAAAAATAAAGGTATCCCGGTTCCCGTGGTAATTCGCCTCGTAGGAACCAACCAAGAAGCAGGACGGGCTATTTTGAAGGAAGCAGGCATTGAGGCTTACGACGGCATGCAAGATGCGGCCAAAAAGGCCGTTGAATTGGCGCAAAAATAGAAGGCACATAACAAGGAGGACTCGTTAGATTGGCCATATTAATTGATGAGAATACAAACGTACTGGTTCAGGGCCTTACCGGCAAACAAGGACTTTTTCATACTCAGCAAATGCTCGCTTACGGTAGCAAAATTGTCGCTGGAACTTCACCGGGCAAGGGCGGTGCAGTAGTTGAAGGGATCCCCGTATACGACAGCGTCCGGGCAGCATGTGAAAATCATCAAATCCATGCGTCCGTCATCTTTATACCTGCAGCCTTTGTCAAAGATGCAGCCCTGGAGGCTCTGGAAGCAGGTATAAAGGTAGTCGTAGTTGTTACTGAGCATATCCCTGTCCATGATGAAATGGCAATTGTTGCTTATGCAAGACGTGTCAATGCTACCGTAATCGGTCCGAATACATTTGGTATTGTATCTTCAGGTAAATGCAAGATGGGTATTCCCCCTAATCAATTCTTTATTCCAGGATCAGTAGGTGTTGTGGCGCGCTCCGGGACTTTAACTTATGAAATTGTTGGCAACTTGACTGCTCAGGGTATCGGGCAGACCACAGTCGTTGGTATTGGTGGAGATAGGGTCGTGGGGCTGAGTTTTGTGGACGTTTTAAAAATGTTTGAGCAAGATCCAGAAACCAAGGCCGTTGTTTTAATTGGTGAAATTGGGGGTAAATCTGAAGAAGAGGCTTCTCTTTATATTAAAGAAATGACTAAGCCTGTGATAGCCTATATAGCAGGGAAGAGTGCGCCTCCTGGAAAACGGATGGGGCATGCAGGGGCTATAATTGAACGTGGAATGGGAACCTATGAGGGTAAGGTGAAGGCCTTGACTGAGGCGGGTGCTAGGGTTGTGGAATTGCCTTTTGAAGTTCCTGAAGTCATTAAAGAAATTTGCCGCTAAGTACTTGCTTAAATTTACCTGATGACCTTAGTTATAATATAGTGTTAAAATTCGATCCTGTGGAAAAGCAAAGACCGCTTATTTAGTGGTCTTTGCTTTTCATTAATCCTGGAAAATGGATAGTAGCTTAATCGCAAAAGAATTTATATATTTTAAAGGTTAAATGTGTCCATTAATAGAATATGAAATTGATATAAAAAGTTTGAGGAAAGAAGAGGATTGACGTTAACGAGAATAGCAAAAGTAAGTATTATGGTTGGTACATTGTCCTTGCTGCTTCTATAATAACTCTGCTTACTGTAGGATTTAGGCTGGGAGTTGGTCCTTTTGTCAAGCCAGTTATACACGACTTGGGGATGTCTCGAACAGAATTTTCGCTTATTGTGGCCGTCAGTGCGCTTGTTTATGGTTTAGGGATGCCGTTAGCTGGGATTCTCTTGAAACGGTATAGTACAAGATTAGTCTTAATAGCAGGCGTTATTATGGTGGATGTATCCCTGGTATGGACAATTTATGCAAAAGGGATAATATCGTTTTTATTGTCATTTGGTATCTTGCTTTCACTAGGGCTTTCTTTCTTGAGTCCTGTTGCCTTAACACCGATTGTTAGCGGTTGGTTTGTTCGTCAGCGGGGTAAAGCCCTTTTCTATTTATCAACAGGCTCAATGGCCGGAATCGCGATTATGTCCCCACTTGAGACGTTCTTGATAGACTCCTTAGGATGGCAGCAAACGCTTTTTCTGTTTGCTGGTTTGTTTATTTGTCTTGTGATTCCCTGTGCTCTCTTTGTAATGAGAGACGAGGTACCAGAGGGAGCCGATTCGGAGAAAGGCGAAGTTAATGAAGGGATCAAGGATAATAACTTGTTAAATCAGCCGAGGATAACTTGGAGGGATGCTGTCAATACTCGAGCCTATTGGCAGATTGTCATTGGTCTTTTTGCTTGCGGGTTCAGTATGAACCTCTTAGGTTCTCACGCTGTTCCAATGTTAATTGATCATCATTTTGAACCGATGACAGCCTCGTTTGGAATTGGGATGATAGGAATTGTAGCGATCTTCAGTACTTTGTTCTTAGGCTCTATTGCTGACCGCTATTCAAGAAAGAATATTTTGTTTTGGATCTATTTTGTCCGGGGGCTGGGGTTTCTTGGCTTAGTTTTAGTTGTCAACCCATGGCAACTCTATCTGGTAGCAGCAACCGGCGGAATGGTATGGGCTGGATCGACGGCCATGTCTTCGGCTATTCTAAGTGATTTATATGGGGTTGAATTGCTGGGTCTTTTATATGGATGGGCCTATTTTGGACATCAAATTGGAGGCGCTATCGGCACATTTTTAGGTGGATGGGGATATGAGACCCTAGGGACACATTTCTTTGCTTTTGGATTGACTACGATTATTTTGTTGATCGCTAGTGCCGTATCTTATCTGTTGCCAGCACGAATGACAGTAACAAATCCCCCCTCCCTTAATTAGCCCTCTGACAATTATTGTAGTATACTAACTTGTATCCCAAAGAGAAAAAAAGTATCTGAAAATAGATAAAAGGTGGAACACATGAGAAATTTAAAAATGACTATAGCATACGATGGTTTCAAGTACAAAGGTTGGCAAAGGCAAAAAGATACTGATCTAACGATACAAGGTAAAATAGAAGCTGTATTATCAAAAATGACTGGAGAAGCAATTCTGTTAGTGGGGTGTGGTAGAACAGATTCAGGGGTACATGCTGAAAACTATATTGCTAATTTTCATACGAAATGTGCTTTTAGTATAAACACTATGATGGATTATTTATATGAATACTTGCCTGAGGATATAGGAATTAAAGCTATTGAAGAGGTAGCTGAGAGATTTCATGCAAGATATAATGTGAAATCAAAAACCTATATCTATAATATAAATAACAATAAATACAGAGATGTATTTAATAGAAAGTATTCATATCACCTACCAGATAAATTAAGTATCGCCGAAATGAGACAGGCTGCTGAGGTTTTAATTGGTAGTCATGATTTCCAAAGTTTTACGAACATGAGGAATAGCGATAAATCAACGATTAGAACAATTAACTACATTAACATAATTGAAAAGAATGGTCTCTTAGTAATAGAGGTTAATGGTAATGGATTCTTGTTGAATATGGTAAGAATCATTGTCGGGACCCTTATTGAAGTAGGTAAAGGCAATCTTAAGCCAATAGATGTTGAGAAAACACTAAATGAAAAGAAGCGATCGGAAGCTGGACCCTTAGCTCAAGCGAAAGGCTTATTCTTAAGAGATGTCATATACTAGTTTCTTAAGCCTATTGCGAGAAAGTATTACGTTTTACTAAAAGCATTAGGAGGCTTAAAGCATGTTAGAATCTATTAAAAACATAGTTTGTGTAGGTCGAAATTATGTTCAACACGCTCAAGAACTTAATAACCCAATTCCGCAAGCGCCATTGCTGTTTACAAAGCCAACTCATTCGCTTGCTGAAGCCAATGGACGTGAGTTAATCTTGCCAGGAAATCGTGGTCAAATCCAATATGAAGTTGAACTTGTGTTCCATATTGCCAGACGATATGAGCCGGGAATTAAGGTGGATGACTTAGTTGACCAGATGGCTATTGGTATTGACTTTACATTGCGTGATGTTCAGACAGAATTAAAAGGAAAAGGGCATCCTTGGGTGCTCGCCAAAGGGTTTATCAACTCCGCAGTCTTAACCCCTTGGCAGCCTTTTGCGGGACTTGGAACTTTGATGACTATTGATTTTTCTTTAGAAAAGAATGGACAAGAGGTTCAACGGGGTAATATGAAAAACATGATTTTTGACTTACCGACTGTCGTTGAATATACTGCAATGCACTTAGGACTTGGTCAAGGGGATATCATCTTTACTGGTACTCCGGCAGGAGTCGGTCCTGTTCTTGACGGTGATATGTTTACCTGTAAATTGGCAGAACAAGGGTTAGGCAGCTGTATTATAAAGTTAACGAAATAAAGAGCAGGTGTAGGGAGATACTACACCTGCTCTTTATTTCGGTGGATATTAGTGTTTTTTAATACTCACTTGTCCTAATAATGAAATTATTCATTAATTAAGTCATACCTTGGAGATATTGAAGGGAAATGAGGTTGAATATCGAATTTTATATAATATCACAAATAATTATGCTAACTTAACCATGCAAGTTGCTTAAGTTAATTGAGCTTAAAATTGATTTTATCTTATTCGAAAGGAGAAATTCACTTTGATAAACGATGAAGGAATCAAGTTAGGAAATCATAGTTTTCATCCAGGAATACAGGATTCGTGGAAAAACTTTGTAGCAGGTCAACTGATAACTGGTGAAGTTCGCCAAATCATAGTTGATTCTTGGCAAAATAGTGTTAAGAACGGAATAAGCCCTTTTCAGAAAAAGGTTAGTCGTGTTTTATCAGGGAAAGAAATTATCTATAATGAGAGTTTGAATAGAGACTTAATCAATGTCAGCCTACCAGTAATGGAGAATCTATATAGATTTGTTGCCGGTTCTGGATTTACTGTTACACTAATTGATAATAAAGGTATTATTCTTAAAATTATTGGTGATCAGGAGGTAGCTGATTCGATCTCTAGAGGTAACTTTATTATTGGAGCAGATTGGAGCGAAGAAAGTGCAGGGACAAATGCAATTGGTCTTGCTCTAAAACTTGATCAGCCAATACAGGTCATTAGTTATGAACACTTTTGTATCTGCTCCCACAATTCCACGTGTTCTGCGGCTCCGATTCATGATGCAGAAGGAAATATCATGGGAATCTTGGATATGACAGGTGATTTCGAAAAGGCTCATTCTCATACACTCGGTATGGTAGTTGCTTCGGTACATGGGATTGAAAAACAGTTAGAGAGTAAGCATGCTTGGGAAAAATATCATCTAGCAAATAGCTATCTGAATGCCATAGTTGAGTCAGTCTCCGAAGGAATGATGGCAGTTAACGAATCAGGGGTAATTACACATATAAATAGTTATGCTATTAAGGTACTTCAAGATAACAAGGATGCAATCATCGGAAAAGATATTGCAACCTATCTAAAGCCCTCATTTTTGAGGGAAAATAAAAATAATCTTTTTGGCCTTACGGATCAAGAAGTAGACATTATTACTAATGGAAAAGTTAAGAAAGCGATTATTTCTTCAAGGAAAATTGAAGGTCTTCCAAATGGAATGAAGGGAACCGTTATTGTATTTAATGAACTTAATAGAACCCGAAAATTGGTTCAAAGGATGTCGGGATTGGAAGCTAAATTGACCTTTAATGATATTCTTGGAAATAACGAAAAATTCCTTACGACCGTAGAGTTAGCCAAAAATGCGGCCTATAGTCTTTCTAATGTTTTATTACTAGGAGAAAGTGGCACAGGTAAAGATGTATTTGCTCAAGCTATTCATAATGCTAGTCAAAAATCGAACGGACCCTTTGTTGCTATAAATTGTGGTGCAATACCTCGAGAATTAATCAACAGCGAATTATTCGGCTATGTAGAAGGAGCTTTTACAGGTGCAAAACGTGGTGGCAACCCAGGTAAATTTGAAATGGCAGATGGTGGAACCATATTTCTAGATGAAATCGGTGAAATGCCCTTAGAGCTACAAACTATTTTGCTAAGAGTGATCGAGAACAAATCAATTATGAGAATCGGAGGCCAGGAAACAATCCCTGTCAATGTAAGGATAATTGCTGCAACGAATAAAGATTTGGTCAAAGAAGTAGAAAGAGGTAATTTCAGAAGAGACCTTTATTATAGATTAAATGTTGTTTCTATTAATCTTTTACCATTAAGAGAGCATAAAGATGATATTCCTCTTTTATGTGAGCATTTTATTCAAACTATTAATCATCAATTAGGAAAAGATGTCTATGAAATTGAAGATGCCGTATCCCATCTTTTTAATGAGTATGATTGGCCAGGAAATATTCGAGAATTGTATAACACTCTTGAGAGATCCTTGAATATTGCACAATGTTCAAAGTTGTTAGTAAGTTTTCTTCCCTATGAATTTACTGCTTTTAAAAAAGCACAAAAGTCTCTTTCACATAAGTCATTTGAAGACTTAGAAAAGGATTTGATTTCTAATTTAATAGCTGAGCATGCTGGTAATATAACTAGGATTGCTAATAAACTTGGTATTGCTCGAACGACACTGTATCGAAAATTAGATAAATACAACTTGAATCACCAATGATGCTCTTTTAAGGGAGCGTCTTCAACAAAGCATAATGTAAAGTTTTATACATCAGAGGTCTTTCCAGCTGGGGAGGACCTTTTTTATTTGCTTACCTAATCGTAGCGTAGCGAAAGACTACACTGTGTCAATTTGCTACAGTCAATTACAAGAAGGAGTCGTTCATTGGCTACAAAATCACACTAAATACAGGCATTTTTGGCGTGTACTGCAATTCTTATATGTGGCATAGGTCTTGCACTTATAACATTTCATCTGCGAGAACTAACATTTAAAGGGGAAATGATTATGAAAACAGGCAAAGAGTATATCGAAAGCTTGCGGAACCGAAATATCAAGGTTTATGTAAAAGGTCAACTTTTAAACAGTGAAGAGGTAATCGACCATCCTTTTATTCGTGGACATGTGAACTCTGCAGCGATGACCTTTGAGCTTGCCCATGACCCTGCTACAGAAGACCTAGTGTCCGCTATTTCACATCTTACTGGTAAGAAAATTAATCGCTTTACTCATATTCATCAAAGCAGGGAAGACTTAATTAAGAAAGTAAAAATGTTACGAATGATATCTCAAAAAACAGGCACATGTTACCAGCGATGTGTTGGGTTTGATGCCATAAACGCTTTATATTCTACAACCTTTGAAATGGATATGAAACTTGGCACTAGTTATCATGAACGCATGAAAAAATATATCGAATATATGCAGGATAACGATATCATGGTTGCTGGAGCCATGACTGACCCCAAAGGAGACCGAAGTCTGCGACCAGGACAGCAAGCGGATCCTGATATGTTTGTACATGTTGTAGAGAGAAATGACCAGGGAATCGTGGTTAGAGGAGCAAAAGCTCATATGACGGGCATGGTTAACTCGCATGAGATGTTAATTATGCCAACTATGGGAATGATCGCCGAAGATAAAGATTATGCGGTATCCTGTGCAATACCAGTTGACGCCCCTGGAGTTCTGCACATCTTTGGTCGGCAGACGAACGATGACCGTAAATGTGAAGGGGAAATAGATCAAGGGAACGCTCAGTTCGGCATTGTCGGCGGCGAATGTCTTACCGTTTTGGAAAATGTTTTTGTGCCCTGGGAAAAAGTCTTCATGTGTGGCGAAACTGATTTTGCCGGCATGCTGGTAGAACGGTTTGCAAGCTATCACAGACAAAACTATGGTGGCTGTAAGGGCGGGGTTTCCGATATCGTGATCGGTGCTGCGGCAGTTATGGCTGATTACAGTGGTTATGCGAAGGCTGCTCATATTAAAGATAAAATCAACGAAATGATTCACTTGGCAGAAACACTATATGCTTGTTCCATTGCTTGTTCGGCTGAGGGGAAACAAACTGCTTCGGGGTCTTATTTCGTGGATCCGCTCCTGGCAAACGTCGGAAAGCACAATGTTACTCGGCTGATTTATGATATTGACCGAATTGCTCAAGATATTGGGGGGGGATTGACAGCAACACTCCCATCAGAATCCGATCTAAAAAACCCCGATATTGGTAAGTATGTGGAAAAATATTTTAAAGGTGTTGCGTCAGTTCCGACTGAAGATCGAATGCGTATGGCCAGACTACTCGAAAATATGACGGGTGGCACGGCATTGATCGAAAGTATGCATGGAGCTGGTTCTCCTCAAGCTCAAAAAGTAATGTACTCGAAGCTATCTAATCTAGACCATAAGAAACGCTGTGCAATGGCGATTGCCGGTATTAAACCAAAAGGCGATGAAAAGGCACAATAGCATGTAGCGTAGCGAATGACAACACATAAAGAACAAAACAAGGGAAAGGGCGAGGAGGGGGATCTGATAGACTTCTAGCTTATTCTTACGAAGGGGCACCGACTCTGTTGGGCTGCTATCGGTGTATATATGGCTAGTGTACAAGCTAGCCATATATACAAATCTCAATAAATTGAACTATGTCGATAATTACTCTCACAGGTGAGTTAAAGTTTATGAAAACTATAATCGGTGTTAAATTTTGCGGACATTGTAATCCGTTAATCGAAGGACCGGAAGTTATTGAGAACCTCAAGAAACTGGGACCTGATTTGGAGTTTTTGTCTTGGGAGGAGCAACAAAAGGATATCCTTCTAATTATTAGTGGTTGCACAGCAGATTGTGCTACCCGTCCTCAATTCAAGGGTCCTGTTATAAACGTGTCTGGCAGTTCTGTGGAGCGAATTCAGTATTCGTTATCAGAACTACCGAGCCAAATTCTAAGAACGATCAGAGAAAAGGAGGCGGTATGTCTTGATTAATATCAATCCTAATGACAAAAAGAAACCGGATAAACGGATGACGCTTACCGATGCTATTAAAACCTATGTTCCCGATGGAAGCATGATTTCGTTTAGTGGTATGGGAGGAGCTCAGTGTGTTGCTCCGACCTACGAAATAATTAGGCAAGGAATTAAAAAGCTAACCTTTGTGGGAGACAGCCCTTGTGAAAGCGGAGATATGTTAATCGGAGCTGGAGCGATTAAGAAGGCCGAAATAGCCTGGTGTTCTTATGCAGTTGCTGGATTAGGGTATAACTATCGCAGAGCAATCGAACAAAAGATTCCCCACGAAATTGAACTTGTGGAGTACTCGAATTATACCATTGGCTTAAGGTTTTTAGCGGGTGCTATCAATGTTCCTTATATTCCGACCAAATCCTTAATGGGATCAGACCTTTTAAAGTATAACGAAAAGATAAAGGTTGAAGAAGATCCTTATAATGGAGAAAAAGTAGCTTTGATCCCAGCCGTTAATCCTGATATAGCCATTGTTCATGTCTCCCGTGCCGATAAACGAGGAAATGCTCAGATGTTCGGTTTTTCTTCGAATGCAGAAAACCTTGCTCGGGCTGCTAAACACACCATCGTTACTTGTGAGGAGATTGTAAGTACTGAGGAAATACAACGCCACCCCAATTTAACGATTATTCCGGAGTATGCAGTGGATGCGGTTGTCGAAGTACCATTTGCCTCTCATCCTTGGAATTTTCCATATGCCTATGCTTATGACATGCCCTTTCATACTGAACAATTAGCTGCCTTTAAAACCAGAGAAGGTTTTGAGAAATGGTTAGAAGACTACTGCTTTGCTCCTGGTAGTTGGGAGGGCTATCTTGAAAAAGTTGGATATGGCCGTCTTGAAAAACTACGGCAACTTGAACGACGCTTTACTAAAGCAAAATACTAACTAGAAAGGTGGGATAAACATGAGCAAAGAATATGCCCAAGATTATTCGTTGCAAGAGCTTCTAGTAGCAGCTTCTGCTAAGGAGATTATGGATGGTGACGTAGTATTTGCTGGAGTAGGCGTCCCGACCTTAGGCGCCATGGTTGCAAAACTCACCCATGCTCCCAATGTCATCATGGCCATGGAATCTGGAAGCATTGGACCACAGCCCTATCGCGTGATTTTAGGAATTGGCGATAATGCCTGCGTCGAGAACAGCATTTGTACTACGTCACTCTGGCGACTTTTTTCTGATCAACAGCGTGGATATTTTGATGTTGGAATGATTGGTGGAGCCCAGGTTGATAAATACGGAAATTTAAACAGCACCGTCATTTTTGGAGAAGGAGATTATTATACCCCTGCTTCACGCCTACCGGGTAGCGGTGGTGCCAATGATATTGCAAGTTCTGCAGGGAGAACAATCCTCACACTTCCCCTTCAGAAACGGCGTTTTCTGGAAAAGGTCGATTATATTACATCACCTGGCTATATTGACGGCTATGATGCACGCGAAAAACATGGCTTGCCCGGCGGGGGACCTGCAGCAATCATAACTAACAAATGTGTTTTCAGGTTCGATCCTACAACCAAAGAAGCGTATCTTTACAGTGTTCATCCTGGTGTTACTGTCGAAGAAGTAAAAGCGGAAGTTTCATGGGAACTCAAAATTGCAGACGATGTAAAAGTAACCGAGCCGCCCACCTTAGAAGAAGTTCGAATCACAAGAATCCTTGATGCCGGACAAATATATACTGGAAGCGGGCTTAAAGGATTAACCTTCGAAAAGTATGTTCAAATGCTAGAAACATCTCAAGAAATTCTTCACCAATTGTTTTGATAGGGGGTAATGTAGTGAATAATCCAAGCTTCGACTTAACGAATAAAGTGGCTATTGTGACCGGCTCTACTAAAGGGATTGGACGAGGGATAGCCGAAGGTTTGGCCAAGGCTGGTGCAAATCTCGTTATCGTTAGCCGAAATCAATCTGACTGCAATCAAGTATCCGAAGAAATTAAAAAATTTGGACATGATGCCTTACCTGTTGCCACAGATGTCACTAATCTACAAGCGATTGAAGATTTAGTGAAGAAAGTAACAGAGTATTACGGAAAAATTGATATTCTCGTTAACAATGCTGGTTCAGCTATTACCAAGAAAGCTGAAGACCTAACTGAAGCAGATTGGGATCGTGTCTTGAACGTCGATCTTAAAGGTGTCTTTTTCTGTGCCCAAGCAGTTGGGCGCCAAATGATTAGCCAAAAAGAGGGCAAAATTATTAATATTGCTTCCATACTTGGTTTAGTAGGTGACCGTCAGGTTCTTCCTTATTGTGTTGCCAAGGGTGGCGTAGTACAAATGACTAAGGCTCTTGCTTTAGAATGGGCCAAACACAACATCCAAGTGAATTCGCTCTGTCCCGGCTATGTTATTACTCCAATGAACGAAGCTGACCTTAAACAAGAAAAAATCCACAATCACATCACGAAAAAAATTGCTATGAGACGTTTTGGAGAAATTAGCGATATGGTTGGAGCCGCACTTCTTATGGCTTCGAATGCCTCGGACTATATGACCGGGCAAATGATTGTCATTGATGGCGGTTGGACAGCCGAATAAAGGCAGTACAGCTATAGATAAAACTGGAAAAAACTGCACTAGTCAAATATAATTAAAGGAGATTAGATTATGGGACAAATGAAAGCTGTCGGGAAAAAAGCCTGGGGTTACCGGTATGTAGTCCTCGTTGCAGTATGGTTACTATATGTTATCAACTATTTTGACCGAACGAGTGTATTAATCTTCCTACCCATGATTCGGGATGATTTAGGATTAACTCCTGCACAAGCTGGTTTTGGGGCATCAATTTTCTTCTTTGCGTATGCCTTTGCTCAAATAAGTGGTGGATGGTTAGCTGATCGTATTGGAGCTAAAAAGGTCATGGGCATCGCCATTATTGTGTTCTCAGCCGTTACCTTTTTCACAGGTATGGTTCGCAGCTACGCCCAGTTTATTTGGATCCGTCTTTTCTTAGGTCTTGGTGAAGGACATCACTTCGCCCCAGCACACAAAACCATTGCAGACTGGTTCCCTAAAAAAGAAAAAGGAACAGCGACGTCCTTTTTCTCGACAGCTTGGGCTTTTGGACCTGCAATTATTCCCATGATCATTACTGCTTTAGCAGCTGCTTTCGGGAGCTGGCGCCCGGTGTTTTATGTACTAGCAGTGCCAGGACTTCTGGGTATATTCATTCTTTGGTATTTCGTGAGTAATAAGCCTGAAGAAATGTTGAAAAAAGGTCGTATGACACAAGAAGAATTTGATTATATCCAAGAGGGATTAGTCAGCGATAAAACTGTAGAAGGCAAAAAAGGCGGCATGTCCATCGTTGTTAGAGACAAAAACTTCTGGATCTACAGCTTAGTTCTTTTCTGTAACTTAGCGATCTACTGGGGAAGTACGACTTGGATTTCTTCCTTTCTGTATGATCAACATCACTTTAGTCTCAAAACCATGGGAGCTCTAGTTTCTTTGCCCTATGTTGTAGCCATTATAGCCATGCTGCTTGGTGGTCGTCTTACTGATAAAGTCTTCAAAAACAAAACAAAACCAGTGCTTCTAATATCCTATATTGTCAGTATACCTGTTCTTTTCTACGTTGGTATGGTTCCCACTGGAAACGTTCCAATTATTATTACGATGCTTGTGTTACTGGGTTTCTTCGTTAATCTTAGTTTTGGTGCTGTTTATGCATACCCTCAAATTCGCTATCCTAAAGATATCGTGGGAAGTGCCGTTGGACTTTCAAATGGTTTTGGTCAATTAGGCTCGTTTGTCAGTCCACTGGTTGCCGGATTCCTAGTTGTCAAAACTGCATCAGGATATTCGTATACGGGCGCTTTCATTTTCTTCGCAGCATTAGCCGTATTAGCATCCGTTGGAACGATATTTTTAAAAGAAGACAAATTTGTTCCTTTTGATAGCACGGATAAATCAACAAGTAAGAGCGTATAACTGTAACTCACTTCAGGTGGAGGGTTAACTCCATCTGAAGTTCACCAAGAGAGGAGCAAGTTCATGGAAGAAGTAGTAATCGTAGGTGCAGCAAGAACGCCTATTGGAGATTTTTTAGGATCCCTAAAAGATGTTTCGGCCGTTGAACTCGGGACGATAGCGGTCAAAGGTGCCTTAGAGAAAGCTGGAGTCGAGGCAAGACTTGTTGAAGATGTTGTCGGTGGAATGGTCTATAAAGCAGGAGTAAAAGGAAATCCTGCTCGGCAAATACAGCTGGCCGTAGGTATCCCGATTGAAGCTTCGGCGACAACTGTCGACCAACAATGCGGTTCGGCAATGAGAGCATTAGAGATTGCAACCCAACAAATGCTCTTGGGTAAATCGAGTGTCAGTGTTGCTGTTGGAATTGAAAGCATGTCAAGGGCTCCACATCTGCTGCTTAATTCTAGACAAGGTATTAAGTTGGGACCTGATACTTTACAAGATCACCTTACTTATGATGCTTTAGTGGATGCCTTTATGGGCTATCATATGGGCGTAACAGCAGAAAACCTTGCGGAAAAATACAGCATCACTCGTGAGGAACAAGACAGTCTAGCCCATCTCAGTCATTCACGAGCTGTAGAAGCTATCCAAAATGGTCGCTTCAAAGAAGAAATTGTGCCAGTTGAGATAAAGACTCGTAAAGGGACTACTATTGTTGAAGTGGATGAGCACCCTCGTCCTGATATATCTCTGGAGGGCCTAGCAAAACTTAGGACTGCGTTTAAGAAAGAGGGAACCGTCACTGCAGGGAACGCATCTGGTTTGAATGACGGAGCAGCAGCCTTGGTCTTAATGACAGCCACGAAAGCAAAGGAACTGGGAATAAAACCGATTGCCAAAGTTCTGTCCACTGCTTCCTATGGCGTGGCCCCTGAAATTATGGGAATTGGACCAGCATATGCTATTCCAAAAGCTTTAAACTATGCAAACCTTGAAATTGGCGATATCGATTATTTTGAGATTAATGAAGCTTTTGCTGCCCAATTTTTAGCAGTCAACAAAGAGTTGAACCTTGATATGGATAAAGTCAATGCAAACGGTTCGGGAATTGCATTAGGGCATCCTGTTGGGTGTACAGGTGTCCGCATTATCGTATCCATGCTTAGCGAACTGAAAAGGCGTGGTGGAAAATATGGCGTTGCCTCCCTATGTGTTGGTGGAGGTCCGGCTATGGCAACTGTTGTCGAGATGTTATAGTATTTTTCCGCAAAAAAGGGGCTGCCCTAAGCCCCTTTTTTTACTAGGCAGAGTTAACCATTGTTATTTAGCAAAAAGATTGTAATTTAGATCGTTACCATCGTTAGTTGAGTCATAGGTAGCTCTATTCTTAATTCTTATTTACGAGGAGGATTTTACTATGAAAAAAATAGTTGTTCTAGGTGCTGGAACTATGGGCGCTGGCATTGCGCTCGTTGCTGCACAGGCAGGCTTTCAAGTTATCTTACGTGATGTCTCAGAAGCTTTTGTTCTAAAGGGTCTTAAATTTATTGATAAAATACTCAGTAAAGCGGTTGAAAAAGGTAAACTGTCCGCTGAGGATAAATCAGGGATTCTTGGAAACCTAAAAGGAGTTTATGATGCAAATGAGTTAGCCGAAGAATTAAAAGATACAGACTTAATTATTGAGGCTATTGTAGAGAACATGTCAATCAAGAAAAGTGTCTACAAAGAATTTGACGCGCAATGTCCAGAAAAAACGATCTTTGCTTCGAACACTTCTGCTTTGAGCATTAGTGAATTAGCTGCCGCAACAACTCGTCCCCAAAATGTCATTGGTATGCATTTCTTCAATCCAGCCAATATTATGCAACTTGTTGAGGTAATAGCCGGAGCAGCAACAAGTAAGGAAACGGTTGAAACCGTCAATGAATTTGTCAAAGCAATAGGAAAAGTCCCCGTTCAAGTCAAAGAATCTCCGGGTTTTATTGTTAACAGGATGCTTGTTCCATTAATCAATGAGGCTGCCTTTATCTATATGGAGGGTATAGCAACTCCAGAGGATATCGATGCTGCGATGAAACTCGGAGCTAACCATCCGATTGGTCCTCTTGCACTAGGTGATATGATTGGTTTGGATGTTTGTCTTGCAGTTATGGAAACGTTATATACCGAATTTGGTGATCCAAAATATCGACCTTGTCCCGTTCTCAGAAAGATGGTTCGTGCAGGTTTCTTAGGGCGTAAAACCGAAAAAGGGTTCTACCAATATTAATAGCTGGGGGGAATTATGATGTCAGATGTTGAGCTGAAGAAAGAAAATAGATTAGGTTTCGTGACCATAAATCGACCCAAGGTTCTCAATGCTCTCAATGCGGAAGTTCTTTCAGAATTAGATCAAATAATAAGCAATATCTGCCAAGACAAGGAAATTGATGTTGTAATATTTACCGGCGCAGGTGAAAAGGCGTTTGTCGCCGGAGCAGATATATCAGAAATGAAAGATAAGTCCCCTCAAGAGAGTTATACCTTTGCGCGTCAAGGTCAAGTTTTATTTCAACGAATCCAGGAACTTCCTCAACCTACGATTGCGGCAATCAATGGTTTTGCCTTAGGGGGAGGCTGCGAACTTGCAATGAGCTGCGACATGCGCATTGCAACGGATAAAGCAAAGTTTGGGCAACCGGAAGTAGCCCTAGGTATTATTCCGGGCTTCGGAGGAACGCAGCGTCTCCCGCGCCTTATTGGGCGAGCAAAAGCTATGGAAATCATTTTAACAGGTCGGACGATTAGTGCAAATGAAGCTTTGGATTTAGGCTTGGTTAATAAAGTCGTATCTGCAGAAAACTTATTGGCTGAGGCAGTAAATATGGCAGAAGCTATTCTTGTCAAAGGACCTTACGCTATTCGACAAGCAAAAGTCGCAATCAACAAAGGTCTTGAGGTAGATATTAATACGGGCTGTGAACTAGAAGGAAATCTATTTGCCTTATGCTTTGGTGAAGAACAAAAAGAAGGTATGTCCGCATTTTTAGAAAAACGAAAGCCTAACTTCAAATAAGAATATTAAAGTACCCATACAGGGGTAGTACCTGGCCAGAATCCATGAGGCTGTTACGGAAGAATAATATTTCTCTAATGCGTTGACTATAGACAATGAATAAACGTTCAAAGTAAGGAGGATTACCATTGAACGAAGCATTACAGACTATTATTACTCGGAGGAGTGTCCGCAAATACATAGACCAACCGATTTGCGAGGATAAGGTACAATGGATGTTGCGAGCAGCTATGAACGCACCCTCTGCTGGTAATGAGCAGCCGTGGGAATTTTTAGTGATTACTGACAAATATAAACTTAGAAGAGTCCCTGAATTTCATCCGTATTCCAAAATGTTGACAGGTGCAACCCTAGCAATTTTAGTTGTTGCAGATCCCTCTAAGGTAAAGTACGAGGAAGAATTGCGACAGCTTTGGATTCAGGACTGCTCAGCAGCAACCCAAAATATCCTACTTTCTGCCCATGCACTTGATCTAGGGGCGGTTTGGCTTGCAGTTTATCCTGACCCTCCGAGGCTGAATGGAATGCGAAAACTTTTTGGTATTCCAGAAGAGCTGGTGCCGTTTAGTATAGTATCTCTAGGGTACCCGGTGGAAGTAAAGCAAGCCACTGACCGCTTCGATAATACGCGTATTCACCGAGAAATCTGGTAAAAAACTATGACCGGAGGGATGATCATGCGAAGCGACTTTCGCTTTTTTCATCGGTTAAGAGTTCGGTATTCGGAAATTGATGGGCAGGGAATTGTATTTAATGCTCACTACTTAACATATCTGGATGTAGCAGTAACTGAATATTTTCGAACTATCGGTCTTGATTATAAGCAACTTGCTCAAGAAGGCAAGATGGATATGGCTTTGGTCAAAACTACGCTGGAATATAAAAGTTCCGCTATGTTTGATGACGAATTAGATATAGGTGTGCGTATATCCCATGTGGGAAATACAAGTTATACTGCAGAGTTTGAGATTTACAAGACGGGTTTAGAGGATTTGGTTCTTATAGCCCAAACCATCTATGTAAACTACAACCCCTTAAAACGCAAATCAGAACCGGTCCCGGATTTCTTTCGCTCTTTGGTCCAAGCTTTTGGACATTAAAAAAGTGTTTACACTAACCGGAGGGACAAAGACTAGGTTGTATAAAGCACCTAACTTCTCAATTTAATTGAGAAGTTAGGTGCTTTATAGATAAGTAAATGACCTCATATATTTTGCATTTTGTATAACGGCATTGTTCGAACTTAATTCCATAGGGTATTTTTGTAAAACAAGAGTATCTTCCTGAAAAAGATAGATAAAATTCAAAGAATCTATCAATTCATGTTGAAATATTTAGATATAATTTTCAAGGGAAATTTAGTCAGTTATAGAATGAGTATATATTGATCTCTTGATCAATTTGAGAAGAGTGGTGAGAGAAAATGTCTAAAGACGAAGAAATTTTAGATTTGAAACAAAGGATTGCTATGTTTGAAGAAACTTTAGTGAATGCTCAAGAGGATAACGAAATTTGGTATAGAATCTTCAACGAGAGCTATTGGGGTATGATAGTTTGTGATGCAATTAGCGGTGATTTTCTGAAAGTTAATCCTTGTTATGCTGAAATGCATGGATATAGCACTTCCGAATTAATTAAAAAATCTGTATATGATGTATTTGCTCCAGAGTGTCATAAAGACCTTCCAGACATTATTCGCAGGATCCATGAGCAAGGTCATTGTACTTACAAAACGACTCACATTCGAAAAGACGGAAGTCGCTTTCCTGTACACACAGATAGTTATGCATTTACATATAAAACTCGGCTAATACGGGTTGTTTCAGTCTGGGATTTAACGGAGAGTGAGCTAAAAGAGAAAGAATTACGGCAGTATAGGGAAGGTTTAGAGGAATTGGTCAAATCACGAACGGAGCAATTAGAACGAACGAATGAGCAACTAAGAAGTGAAATCAACCAAAAAGAAGCCGCCGAAACTAAATTAGCTAAAGCTAATCAGGAGTTGATTAATACCTTAGAAAGTATTAGTGACGGTTTTTATACTATAGATCGACAATGGGTAATAAGCTATGTCAATAACGCCATGGTTAAAGCTTTAAAGGCAAATGGAATTAATGGCAGTATTGTAGGTACAGATTACTGGGAAACGTTTAAGTATGGAAATGTTGAAATTAAAGAATCGTGCTTAAAAGCAATGAGGGATGGGCAGCAATCTCAACTAGAGATTTTCGAGTGTCTAATGGGGCATTGGGTAGAATGTAGTATATATCCAACAGAAAGCGGGGTAGCGGTTTTTTCTCGTAATATTAACGAACGAAAGAAAAATGAAAAGATTATCAAAGATGAACATCATCGCCTCTATTCGTTATTTGAACGTTTTCCAGGTCTGATTTGCATACAAGAAGAAAATTTCAAGATCCGTTTTGCAAATAAAAGTTTTAAAGCAAAGTTTGGTTCCTGTGAAGGTAACCACTGCTATGAGGCTATAGCAGGGTTGAACTTTCCATGTATGGATTGCTTAACTCCAATAGTGTTGCGAAACTCTACCCCTCTATGGAATGAGGTTTTGCTTGATAACAGAACCTATGAAGTATATGTTCAGCCTTTTACTGATATCGATGGCTCAAATTTAATATTAAAAGTTTTAATGGATATCACGGATCGAAAAAACGCTGATCGAGAATTAGCACGTTTAGAAAGACTTAATATGGTGGGTGAAATGGCTGCGGGTATTGCTCACGAGGTAAGGAATCCTCTAACGACGGTTCGTGGCTTTTTGCAACTGCTCGACTCTAAGGATAAAGCAAAGCTTCATCATGAGTTTTTTGATTTAATGATTCAAGAATTAGATAGGGCAAATCTAATTATTACTGATTTTTTAAGTCTGGCAAAAGATAAATCGGCTGATTTTACCTTCATAAATCTTAAAAAAATCGTCGAATCCCTAGTCCCCCTCTTATCAGCAGATGCCCTAAATCAAGATAAGCAAATTTTTCTTGAGCTTGAAGAGGTCCCGAACTTCCAGGGAAATGAAAATGAGCTTCGACAGTTACTTCTGAACCTAGTAAGAAATGGACTTGAGGCGATGAACGTTGGTTCGATTCTAACCATTAAAACCATTAATCTAGAAGATTGCATCTTCCTAATAGTGTGCGACCAGGGAAGTGGTGTTGATCCAATGATATTCGAAAAGCTTGGTACGCCGTTCCTGACAACAAAAGAACGGGGGACTGGGTTAGGTTTGGCAATCTGCCAAAGAATAGCTGCTCGCCATAACGCTGTTATTAATTTTGAGTCAAATCCCGGGGGGACAACAGTCACTGTTAAGTTTTATCTTGATGCCATATTTCTGACAAATTAGAATCAACTTGATATTAAGACGGCTATCAATAATTTCAGAAACTAGATGCATCTTTACGTAATATGTTTAGGAATTGATCGACCATTTCAGGATCAAACTGTTTACCAGAACAGCTTTGGATTTCCTGAATAGCTTTATCTATGCTCATAGCCTCTTTGTAGTGTCTAGCGTGGGTCATAACATCGAAGGAATCTACAATTGTCAACAATCGGGACAACTTCGGTATTTCTTTACCTACCAGACCCTGAGGGTAACCGGTTCCATCAAATCGCTCATGGTGGGATAGGATTTGATTGGCAACGTGAGCTAAATCCGGTGTCGAAACTGCGATTCGATATCCAATTTCAGAGTGGGTCTTCATAATTTCCCATTCTTCCGCGGTAAGTTTACCCGGTTTAAGTAAGATTGCTTCTGGGATACCAATTTTCCCAATATCATGAAGCAAGCTTAGTAAGGCCACTTCATCAAGTTCTTCTTGATTTAGCCCCATTCTCATACCTATCTGAACACACATTTGAGCTATTCTCCTGGTGTGTTCTTCTGTCTCGATATGTTTTTCATGAAGAGATTGTTCGAGAGAACTTAGAATTGAACTTTTAGCACTTCGGCTTTCTAATAGCTTTTTTCGATACATTCTTTCTTCTGCCAGCTTTAAAACAGCTCTCATATCCGTGTGTAGACTATCTTTATTAGCACGACCCCAAGAAATACTGATTGGACTTTGAAAACCTTTAATAGATTCGCACTCTTTTTTAATTTTCCTAATCAAATTATCAACATAGTTCCCATGGTTATCTTTAATAAAAATAATGAACTCATCTCCACTCCAACGGGCAGGGATATCATTGGCTGTACAGCAATTTTTGAGAATTTCTCCAACAGTACGTAAGAGACGATCTCCTTCATGATAACCAAAGGTATCGTTAATCAGTTTTAGACCATTTATATCACCCAGTACAATCCAACTGTTGCAGAATATACATGTGTCAGCCTTTTCCAGTAATATTTCAACAAAAGTCCTGTTTTTTAATGTCGTAACCACATCCGTCTGACTCAAATAAAGGTTCTCTGCTTCATAGTTTTTGCGTTGGGTAATATCGGAAATTGTACCGATTAAACGGCTTGGTTTTTTAGACTCATCGTATGCAACAATCTTCCCTCGACCTTGGACCCACACCCACTCTCCAGAATATTTTTGAGTTCTGTATTCTACGTATAGATTATCTGTGATACCGTTTAAGCAATTAGCCAAAGAAACTTGAAAAAGATTTCTATCCTCTGGATGTATTGTTTTGAGGGTTTGATCATAATTGAGATAACTATCCCGATTCACGTATCCTAAATACTTTAGCCAGTCAGGATTAATATAGAATTCATCCTTCGATAAATCAGAATCAAAATAGCCGTCATTTGTTGCTCCCATGATTAATTTGAAACGTTCTTCACTCGTTGCTATTTCTTCATAATAGCTCTGAAGTTCTTGCAACATATTATTAGCACTCCCAGCGAGATTCGAAATCTCATCATTCCCAGGTAATGAGATCATTTTGGACATTTTCTTTTTGGTTCTAACAGAGTTCATAAACAAGTTAAGTTTTTCAATTCGGCGGATTAATAGAAATTCTAGGCAAACCAAATAAAGGCCGGTAATAATGAGTAGTATCACGAAAAATGCTAAACTTGTGTAATTGATGATAGCCAATCCATCGTTATACAGGGGCCTTTGGGTATCAAGGACCAAAATAATCTCAGGTTCATTGAAGATATTATTTAGCCTGGAATAACTCCTTACTGATTCTGTTGTCTTCTTAATGTGCAAGAAAGTGTTTTCAAAGGGTACCCTTTGTTGTTCCTGTTGCAATACCTCTTGAATCTCGGGATTCTGTGATGTTTCGAATTTAATGGTTACCTTTAAGGCATCTTCAAGATAATTTAGGAATTTTTGATCAATCAACTTGCAAAAGATAATAGCTCCATTATTTGGAGCTTCCTTGTTAGATGTTGTCACAGGCGAGATCGAGATAAGTAAGGGCTGTCCAGATATTATCAATAGCCCTGTTAGAGGTTTAGAACTAGACAGAAAATTTTGATAGTTCCCTTTCATATGTAAAATATTTAATAATTCTTCTTTAAGAGAATTCTCGTTTACTGTTTCAATTCCATATACCTTAGTGAAAACTGTATCTCCTTTAATATCAAAGAAACCCATATAATTGAGATTTAAGGAGGTCAAAGTGTTATCATGAAGATTCACATCAACATATTCGCTATTGGTGCCATTAAGATAGTTAAAAGTATCATCCCAGTAGGCCCAGTCCGTCACTGTACTTTCTAAGGAAGATTTTTCTCGTTGAATAATCGACGTTGCTCGTTGAAAATCTTGACGGACCATTGTTTCTTCTGTTCTTTCTGCGTAATTAATAAATAATGTCCTAATAAAAATGATGGAAGTTAGAGCAATAAACACTATGCCGATTATGGTAATGAGAGATATTTTCTGTCTAACCTTCAAGTAGATCACCTCTAACTTCTTGTTTTCAGAAGAGTGCCCTATGCCTATTATCTAGGAATGTATATAATTATTTCTACATTTTTCCGTAAATACCTCCTAATTTATAATATTTCGATTCTAGCAGTAAACTAAAAGCTTAAAAAACAACACCCTGGATCAATCCAGGGTGCAGGGGGAATTAGGAAGAGAAAAGGTGATCACTCTAAAATAATTGCTGCTACGGGGCAGCTTTTTTCAGCTTCTTTCGTTGATTCTTCGGCATCTTGAGGAACCGGATTTGTATAGGCTTCGGCAATCTCGTAATTCATCCTAAAAACTTGTGGACAAATTGCTTCACAGGCACCGCATCCAATACAATCGGAATTTACGATAGCAAACATTCTATTTTACTCCTTTCTAACACACATTGTTCTGGTGCTGTTGTTAGTGCCTATCTGTTTAAGAGATCGCCGATAGAATGTTCAAATTAGCTAAAAAGTTGCTAAGAAACGTTTTCTAAGGGTTTGGTTACTAAGGAGACAAGGATAAAGACAATAATACTGGCTGGAAGTGCTACTATTAAAGGATCGACATAGCTTAAGGGTCCGGTTCCTGCCAGAGAATTTCTCCCAAATATAGCCTTCGCTAAACCAAAGATAGCCGATTCCTTAGTGTACACGAAGATACACATAAAACTATAAACAAAGGTTCCAACGACCATACTCCAAGTAGCACCAGTTTTGGTTGCGCGCGGCCACCAAAGGGCCCCAGCATATATTGGCAGGAAAGCTGCGGCACAAAGACCAAAGAAGATCGAGGTGGCTACCGCAATAATGTTCCCAGGTAAGACGTTGGCTACCATGACAGTAGCGATAAACCCAACAATTAAACCTGCACGGGCTAACAATAGTGTTTTAGATGAGTCATCTTTACTGGTTTTACCTAGAAGGTCATAGCTGATCGAGGTTGAAATAATGTGCAGCTGACCACTCAAGGTAGACATAGCCGCAGCCAACAGACCAAGTAAGAAAAAGTAAACGAGCCAGGCGGGGAAAGCTTGGGACAGGAACAAGGGGATTACTTTATCTGTATTAGGACCAGTTCCTCCAATAGCGGATGCTGTCATGGCAATCGTATTACTCGTTTCATGAAAGTAAACATTGGCAAGCGCACCGACAGTGAATGCTACACCCGTCATGAATAAAATAAAAACTCCGCCGAAAACTAAGGCTCGGTTTAACTCTTTGCCAGATTTAACCGTCATATAACGAACGATGAGTTGTGGCTGTGCTAAGACACCGATGCCAACTCCGAGCACTAAGGTGGAAATGACAAACCACCAGTTTTGGCTTAAAAAGGTGGGCATTGATGCAAAACCAGTCATTCCTTGTTTTGCTAATGCTTCAGGGACTAAGCTGGACATGGCGTTTAGTTTGGCATGTGCTACTGAGATGCCGCCAAGTTTTATATAGGTTAAACTAATTAATAGAAACATCATAATGAACATGAGAGTACCCTGAAAGGCATCCGTATACACGACTCCTCTCAGGCCGCCAAAGAAAACATACGCTAAAACTATGAGTGAGAGAACCCATAATGCAGTCGTGTAATTCATTTGTAAGGTTTGTTCTAGAAATCGGGCACCACCAATCATTACGGCTGCAGCGTATAGGGGCAAAACGATACTCATGAGTGCCGCGGACCACTTGCGAATAAAGCTAGACTGAAAATGAGCCCCTAATAGGTGGGGGAAGGTATAGGCTCCAAGTTTTTGCCCTAAGGTGCGTGTTTTCTTGCCAAAGAAAACAAAGGCTATGAAAATTCCAACAAAAATATTTGCAAATGTCAACCACAACATACTTAGTCCATAAAATCCTGCTGCTCCACCAAACCCAACAATAGCGGAAGTAGAGATAAAGGTTGCTCCATAAGCCATGCCCATGACGTAAGGATGGATATTTCCTCCAGCCACCATGTAATCCTTCGAAGACTTTGTATGTTTATAACCAAGATATCCAAGAAATGCTGTGATTAAAAGATATATCGCGAGAACAACTAAAAAAATTCCCACTTGCTATTCCACCCTTCAAACAATGAATTCTAGTCATTATTCCAATTGATTAAACCGTACACAACGCATAAAAGGGCACTGCCAATGGACATAAGAAATGCGGCAATGATTCCTGGGTCAGTCAGCCCTAACATAAATCCACCCCGTTCCATTTGATAAAATGCAGATGACTATTAGCATTAGCTGGACATATTACTTGAAATCAATGTTCAGATTGATTAAACGAGTTCACTATTAGACAACCTATTGCTCCTACCATTCCTACCGTACTAAAAAAACTAGTTCCCTTAACGTTCAGTTATTTGATATAATAAACTTTACACACCGTACTTCCATCCTTTCTTCTTTAATTAACATAACTTACTTATCTCTATGCTACCGTTGATGGGTAAAAGGAACATGCTGAAATTATAACAAATCTGTTACCAACAGACAATAGTTTTTTGTGCTGTATTAAGACAGATTCGGGATTATTATTCTAACAATGCCTTTTTACAATAAATGCATTGTTCAGTATTGAAATCAGTATGACAGAGTGCTATTATTATCTAAACCGTTGATGGGGAAGTAAAACCGCAAGACCAACCACACAGAGAGCCGAGTATGGTGGAAGCTCGGTAGGTAATGGAGCGGGTAAATGGGCCTCAGAGGGTGGAGCGAAAAAGCTTAAGCTTTAGTAGCTACCAACGCAAAGCCAGCGTTAAAGGGCTAAGGGTGTGTTGGCACTCTGCATTAGAGGATGCATAGTTTTTTGTGCATCAATTAAGGTGGTACAGCAGATGAACGTCTGTCCTTATCTAAGGGCAGGCTTTTTGCGTTATGGCCATTATTCGTTCTATTCCAGGACTTGTAGGATTGAACGTGCAGAGAAAAAAACCCGCAAATGATAACAATTTGAGGGAGGCTGTTATTGTGAAGGACCTAATACTGGCAGGACGTAGAGCTGAACGAAGTGTGATTGGGTTAAAGGACGTCACTATCGGTGCAAAAGAAATTATCTTGATAGGTGGGCCTTGTGCTGTCGAATCGAGTCTCCAGATGAGACGTTCGGCTGAAACCGTTAAAAAAGCTGGAGGGAAGATTTTACGAGGTGGAGTTTTCAAACCCCGCACATCTCCTTATAGTTTCCAAGGGTTGGGGTTAGAGGGGCTAAATTATCTGGTACAAGCCGCCAAAGATCATGGCTTACTCTGTGTTACCGAAGTGATTGATGCACAGAGTTTGGATCAAGTTGTAAACAGAGTCGATATCATTCAAATTGGTGCCCGAAATATGCAAAACTTTGAACTATTAAAAATGGTGGGTAAAATAAACAAACCTATTATTCTCAAACGAGGATTGTCGGCGACGATAGAGGAGTGGTTGTTAGCTGCAGAATATGTTTTAGCCGCTGGTAATCCACAAGTTATTCTTTGTGAAAGAGGTATTCGGACCTATGAACCAAGTACTCGAAATACCTTAGATCTTAGTGCTGTCGGGGTTGCTAAAGAACTCTCTCACTTACCAGTTATTGTTGATCCTAGTCATGCAGCTGGTCGTAGAGATTTAATTTCCTCCTTATCCAAGGCCGCTATTGCAGCAGGTGCAGATGGATTACTAATCGAGACACATCCTAATCCAGCTGAGGCGGCAAGTGATGGACCTCAGTCGCTAACGCCAGAACAGTTTATTCAATTAGCAGGAGAACTTGGAGTGGTCGCATCTTCGGTTCAGAGAATTTTCACTGCTGGGAGACCTGAGGATACTATCGAATCTCTGCGGGCTCAGATTGATAGTATTGATCAAATAATCTTAGAGAAATTAGCAGATAGAATGCAAATCGTTCGCAAATTAGGGGATCAAAAACGTTTAGATCAGGTTAAAGTTGCCAGTCGACAAAAAGAAATTGTTCAGCGTTTAGTCAACCTTGCTAATGAACTGCAATTACCAGCTGAATTAGTAAAGAGGATCTACCCATTAATTTTTGAGTTCGGAATTCAGTCCCAAATTAAAAGTCATTTAGCCCAAGAAAAGGAATTGGAATTAAGTACCTACTATCCCACTAGTGGTAAGTGAATATATTATGAAAGGGTGGTAACAAACATATTAAAGTTTGTTACCACCCTAATTATTAAACCTATAATCCTGTAAGAAAGGATTCCACCGATTTACTAATTCGATTAGAAAGGGCTTGATATCCTGCAGAATTTGGATGCAGGCCATCCTGGGCGATATATCTCGCCAAATTATATTTCAGTAAGTCATGGGTTGGAATAAAGAGGGTGTTCCTATCTTCTTCGATAAGCTGTTGGGTATTATAGTTCCATGTGTTTAGAAGTCTAGCATCTTCGAGACTAGTGGCTCTTTCATAGGGATTATATAGACCTAGAAAAACTATTATGGAATTCGGGTTGGTTCTTCTTAGTTCTTTAAATATTAGCTTTAAATTGCTCTGATAACTGTGGAGCCTCACATTAAATTCATCGTCTTTTTCAAGAGTATTCAACGAAAGGATCCTTCGAATATCATTACCGCCGATAGAGATAAAAATAACATCTGAATTGATGATCACTTTCTCAAGACGTTGGCTTTGGAGTTGTTCCAGAAGGCCTATGCTTTCTAGCCCATCTATGCCTGCGTTCTGCACAAGGATTTCTTTAGAGGTGTTGTTTTTGAAATTTTCCGGGAGATAGCTAGAAAACCCTTTGCTCTTTTCGTCTCCCGTTCCTTTTGCAACAGAGTCTCCCAGGATAAGCAATTGGATTGTGTTGGGGCTCTTTGACGAGTGTGTGGAATCCTCAGGTGTTTGTGTTATTGGGTCTGCCGAGGATGACTGAGGACTATCCATGGTTGTGACCATGATCGCTTTATAGAAACCGCTCGCTAAAAGGATGAAGCCCGCGCAAGCGATGGCCAGAATAGAATACCACATGCTCTTTTTTAACACATTCATATCTCCTTAGACCAGAATATCTTGGTTCGTAAAGTAGAGAAAGCTAACAAGGATTGAAGCGATAGTCCATCCCAGCAGGACCGAAATCGAGAACAGCATCGTCATCCCTTCGATAGGTTGGAACGATCCCGATAAATAATCTGTAAGTCGTAAATTAACCATGAACATATAGCGTGTGATCTTCCAATCAGAGAGAAAGTAGCTAATGAAATTACCTGCTACGAGGGTGGACATGATAATTCCAATAGAAGCAGCCGTACTTTTAACTAGAATAGAGATCATAAATGAGATACTGCCTATGACGATTGCCACAAAATAAGCTAAGGAATAAACCATGAGAGTATAGTGCCACTGAGGGACATTGAGAACCGTAGAGGTGTCTAGTTTTCCCGCTATAACTTTAAAACCTGTTGCCACCGGCGCAAGCCAACCGCCAAAACCGAAGAAAAAGCCTGAAATAAGCACGGATAACACAAAAGCAAAGAATAAAATAATGACTTCCAAGATCATCAAGGTTAAATATTTGCTGAGAAGAATCTTCCATCGAGGGACATTTCTAACAAGAAGTAATTTGATGGTTCCGCTTGAGGATTCTCCCGACACCATATCCGCTGCTAACATAATAACCAGTAGGGGCAGAAATAAGAAAATTGATTGTTCCATGAATCTAGTGGTAAATTTCGCTGCAGACTGTTCTAGCGGGTTAATATTATTATCGAGGTTATATTGTAGTTGTTCAATTCTTACCCGGAGTGAGGATTTATCCTTCTCATCCCGATAAGGGTTGTCAAGTCTGTTTTTCATATCAATTAGCTGTTGATCCGCCAGCTTACGCCAATCATCCGTTGCCGCAATTCCCATTCGTTGAGTAAGCTGGGCCTTAGTTCGTTCGGTGGTGTGATTTTGACCATAGGCAAAAACCGAGATTAATACAACAAGTATCGCAAAGACAAACATTAGTCGTTTCTTGGAAATCATCTTGATTACTTCATTTTCAATTAGGCTAAACAATTTCATCACCTTCCGTAAGGTCTAGAAATAAATCTTCTAACGTGTTTTGCTTTGCCGAGCAATAGGTGAGTGCTAGCCCTTCTCGAATAAAAAATTCATTGAGTTTATCAAGGGGGTGTTGGCCTATGTCAGCGCTGATGGTATTCTTCTTTAACTGAATCGCCTCGATCTTCCAATGTTCCCTTAGCAGAGAGATTGCTTTGTCAGGAGCATTTAACTGCCATTCAATTTTATCATTGTGTTTAAGGATTTCTTGAACCTGGGCAGTTTTTATGACACTACCTTGCTTGATAATTGAGACGATATCACACATTTGCTGAATCTCCAACAATAGATGGCTTGATACAAAGACGGTCATCCCTTCCTCATAGGCAAGTTTACGGATTAAGGTTCTAAACTCGGTAATTCCGGCTGGGTCGAGTCCATTTGTAGGTTCATCTAGAATTAAAAGTTTGGGTCTAGCTAGGATGGCCTGAGCGATTCCTAAACGTTGACGCATACCTAAAGAGTAGGTACTGACTTTGTCATTGACCCGATGCTGAAGCCCCACCATTTCCACGACATCTTTAACCCGCTGTCGGCTGATGGTTTTATTCATGGCTGCAAATTGTAACAAGTTTTCCATACCCGTTAAGTATTTGTACATATCAGGGCTCTCAATTATGCAGCCGACATTCGACAAAGCTTTAACAAAGTCCTTAGTCACGGAATAACCGCAGATTTTCACAGACCCTTCTGTTGGTTTTATTAATCCGACAATCATGCGTATGGTTGTTGTTTTTCCCGCACCATTAGGACCAAGAAAACCGAAAATCTGAGAGGGATATAGAGTTAAGTTTACCCCTTTGACGATAGCCTTACCTTTAATTGTTTTTCTTAAGTTTGACAGTTCCAAGACTGGAGTTTGTTGCATTAGTTCTCCTTTTAGTTCGTTTTATTTAGAAGTATTACTAGGGTCAACGTTCTTTTTAGTATAAGCAAAATTAACCTAAATAGGAAGTTTAGATGAAGCTACAGCTATTCTCGAAAGAATAATTAGTGTAGTTGGAATATAAGGTAAACCTTAAGTAGTTATACTGTTGAAGTATATTTTAAATAGTGAGATATGGCAAAGGAGGGGAAGATTCATGGTGCAGGCAATTTTTCTATTCATACTGGCAGGTTTGGCCGAAATCGGAGGAGGTTATTTGGTATGGCTTTGGCTTAGAGAAGCTCGGCCTGTTTGGTATGGTATAATTGGAGGACTCATCCTTATTTTTTATGGTATCATACCCACATTACAGAAGTTTCCCAGCTTTGGTCGTGTATATGCTGCCTATGGAGGAGTGTTTATTATTTTGGCAGTTATATGGGGATGGGCTGTGGATAAGAAAGTTCCCGACACCTATGATTGGATAGGAGCTGCCATCTGTATAGTAGGGGTTTCTGTCATGTTATGGGCTCCTCGACAATAGGTAAAAAAGGCTAAGGAAATTCTGTTCAAATCATCTAAGGATTGGAGAAAAGAAATGAAAGCTTTGGTTATTGGTTTAGGGGCTTTAGGAACCGTGTACTCTTGCCTTCTAAGTTTAGCTGGGCACGAGGTAACAGGGCTTAGTAGACCCGCAAGTGTTGATGAAATAAGGTCTAATGGGGTAAAGGTTACTGGGATTTGGGGAGCGCATAGGACGAAACTCGCTAATGTCGTGTCGGATGTTTCGGAACTTGCTGGACAGACCTTTGATATGATAATCGTAACCGTGAAATCATTCATTACCGAGGAGATTGCGGAAAAAATTGCACCACTCGTCGGAGATACGACCTTCGTCTTTCTCCTTCAAAATGGCTATGGTAATTTTGAGGCTGCCGCTAAATCCATCCTAGAGGAAAAGCTTGTTTTAGGTAGAGTTATTTTTGGCGCAGAGACCTTAGCACCTGGGGAGTCTAAGGTAACGGTCATTGCCGATGATGTGTTGATTGGCTCTCCAAAAAAGCTAATCGATCCAGTATTACTAGACGAGTTCGCAAGAATTTTCAGTAAAGCACTCATTCCAACTGTAGCATCCACGGAAATTATGCAATATATATGGGGAAAGATCATCTATAATTCAGCTCTTAATTCCCTGGGATCAATTTTTGAGGTGAGTTATGGAGAGTTGGCCAAAGAACCTGTTACACGTGAGCTTATGAATAAGATTATTAGAGAAATATTTGACTTGTTGCAAGCAAGAAATATCCCCATGTTTTGGCCTGATGCTCAAACCTATCTATTAAATTTCTATGACTACTTATTACCACCAACCTCTGCCCATCATTCATCAATGCTTCAAGACATTCGCAGTGGCCGCCAAACTGAAATCGAGGCACTAAATGGAGCTGTCGTAAAACTAGCCCATGAATCAAGGGTCCCCGTTCCCGTCAATGAAATTATCGTGGCAATGGTGAAAGCAAAAGAGAGTTTTAGCCTGCGTACTAAGGAAGGATAATCGAAATGTTCACATCATAAAGCTGGAGAATTTTTAATTCTTATAGCGACACATGCCCACATTAGAGATGTGGGTTTTCCTTTGTACTGCAGAAAGTATAACTTTAGGGTCCTCTTTCACTCATGTCATCCTGAAAACAGCGAAGGATCTTAACTAGTGTGGAATAGTGCGGAAGTCAAGATTCATTTTCATTCTCATTTGTGAACCCAAAAGTTCATGAAGTTTCTTTATGTATCGTTAAATCGGAAGAGGTAAATTTTTTAAAGATTTGTGTTGAGGGTCTTGAATCATTCAGCCCCTTGGTGTAATATAAATCTATTACATTTAGAAATTTAACTAAATATATAAGTATCTAAATATATAAGTATCTTATTAAATCATTTTGAACGTCTAAAGGGGTTCTATTTGGAGGTGAAACTATTTATGTCCCATCAGGAAACATTTAAAGCGCTATCAGACAACACCCGCCGACAAATCCTTCGGTATTTAAAGGAAAGAGATTTGAGTGCGGGAGAAATCGCAGAAAAGTTCAATATGTCAAAGCCGAGTATTTCTCATCATTTGACAATTCTCAAACAAGCTGATCTAGTAAGTGATCGACGACAGGGGCAAAGTATCATCTATTCATTAAATACTTCGGTGTTTGAAGAACTTGTGGGTGTGCTTATGGAATTTATCAGCAAAACCCCTAATAGCGACGAAAGAACAAAATAACCTGAAAAGGAGAGGAAAGGTATGTCAGATATTAAAAAAGCTAAAGATGGCAAACTATTTATTGTTTTATCAGGGTTAGTGGTCCTCGGATGTTTAATCGCAGCTATTATCCTATACCCTCATTTACCTGAACAAGTTCCCTCCCATTGGAATTCGGCTGGGGAGATTGATGGGTATATGGGACGATTTGGTGGAGCTTTCTTTATGCCCTTACTCATGTTAGGAATATATATAATGCTTTGGATTGTCCCGAAAATCGATCCGAAGAAGGTTAATTACCAGTCAATGGGTAAGGTTTATTCCTTAGTAGTATTCGCAATCATACTCTTTATGAGTGCTATCTATGCTGGCACCATCGCTGCTGTTTACGGATACAAAATGGCGGTTCCTCGCATTGCAATGCCGGGTGTCGGATTATTATTTATCATCGTTGGCAATTACATGGGTAAGATTAAGTATAATTATATGTTCGGTATTCGGACCCCTTGGACGCTGGCCAACGAGGAGGTATGGTATAAGACTCATCGTGCAATGGCGCCCTTATGGGTTGGGGGTGGTGTGATTCTGTTACCGGTTGGTCTTTTACCGGCAAATTGGACCATGCCACTAATCGTCGGTGTTAGCGTGATATTATCACTAGGCTCAATGGCGTATTCCTACCTTGTTTACCGGAAGGTATCGAAGGGCTTATAGAAGCTATAATTACTCTGTTTACCCGAGACTACGTTATGAACGTGGTCTCTTTTTATTATGACAAATAATCCTTCTGAAACATGACTAGGATTATTCTTAAAAATGGAACTTATTTCTTCTAGAATCTATAATTTAGATATAAATTAGGAGAGTCTTACTGTAAAGCACTTCTATAGGTTGTGTTTATAAGCAGCAAAAAGGGTTAAAAACCCCAGTAGTTGTGGGGATATCCTTATATTTCATAAATATCTAAACTGTTTGAAAATTAAGTTTGGATTTGGCATTCAGATTGCTTATTATCGTAGAACGCAATGTAGTTCGTGTACTACTGCAAAATGCCGTAAGGGTATGAAGGTTGTTAGTGATAAAATTGAGAAGCAAAATTAACGAAAAAGGAGATTGGATTTATGGGAACACTACGAGAAGATGCTTTAGCACTTCACCGCGAGAATGTCGGAAAATTAGATGTCCGTTGCAAAGTACCGGTGCGTGATGGCAGAGACTTATCCCTAGCTTATTCTCCCGGAGTAGCTGAACCTTGTTTGGATATTGAAAAAGATAAGGATTTAGCCTATGCCTATACTAATAAAGGTAATTTTGTCGCCGTTGTTAGTAACGGTACGGCTGTCTTGGGCATCGGCAACATCGGTGCTCAGGCCTCGTTACCTGTAATGGAAGGTAAGGCCGTCCTTTTTAAAACATTTGCCGGAGTAGATGCTTTTCCGATTTGCATTGATACAACCGATATAGAAAAAGTTATTGAAACAGTAAAGCTTTTGGAACCCACGTTTGGTGGAATCAACTTAGAAGACATTAGTGCACCAGCATGTTTTGAGATTGAAGAGCGCCTTAAAAGTGAGATGAACATTCCAGTGTTCCATGACGACCAACATGGCACGGCTATTGTAGTCATGGCGGGAATGATTAATGCTCTAATGGTCGTCGGAAAATCAATTGATGCCATTCGTGTTGTCACAAATGGCGCAGGAGCTGCGGGTGTGGCAATTATTAAATTGTTGATGAGTCTTGGTGCTAAGGATGTGATTATGTGCGATACTAAGGGGGCGATTTATAAAGGGCGTCCCGAAGGTATGAATAAATCCAAGGACGAAATCGCCAAAGTAACAAATCTAACGATGATTAAGGGTTCTCTTGCTGACGCCATGGTTGGGGCAGATGTCTTTATCGGGGTTTCAGCAGCTAATACGGTTACTCCCGAGATGGTCAAATCAATGGCCAAAGACCCCATTATCTTCGCTATGGCAAACCCGGTACCAGAAATAATGCCTAATTTAGCCAAAGAAGCCGGAGCTAAAGTCGTAGGTACTGGACGTTCTGATATGCCGAACCAAGTTAATAATGTATCGGCCTTCCCTGGAATTTTCCGTGGCGCTTTAGACGTTCGTGCATCACAGATTAATGAGGAAATGAAACTTGCCGCTGCATATGCGATTGCGGGTTTGGTTAGTGATGAAGAACGCAATGAGGACTATGTTATTCCGAAAGCCTTTGATCCTCGCGTTGCTCCAGCTGTCGCTGCTGCAGTCGCTCGAGCTGCAATGGACAGCGGGGTAGCTCGGATCACCGTTGATCCAGAAGAGATTTCCAAGAAAGTATGGGCGATTCGTCCTGAGTAAACTTCAGATATTTGCAGATATGTAGTTCCTTTTCCTATTTTGTAAGTATCTCATTAAACCAATAAATCAGTTACTCCTCCTCTTTAGCGCGGCCTGCACTCTACATGCAAGCCGCTTTTTTACTTCAACATACCAACTGCAGAGTACCTCTTTTACCTGCGTTTATCCTACACTTCCTTTTACTCAGCGATCAGAGAGGTGATGATACCAAATGTTCATGCACTCTAAACTACCGGATATATTAGTGTTGTTTATCAATGTACCACTGTAAAAATAGCCCATTTTAGCGAAAGTAGTGTTCATCCCGTAGGAAATAGAGCGGGCAATAGTATAAGCTGTCTTAATTCCTTTCCTCTGAACATAATTCCCCATTGTTTGCAAGAGAAAGGTAGAAAGACCTTTATCCCTGAAGTCAGGTAGGGTTGCGAAGTCTGTCATTTCGACATTGCTAGCTTGCAGATCCATTTCTGCAGAGGCGAGGGCAACTAACGATTGATTATGCCATATCCCGAAATAAGTAACATTATTCTTTATAGTCTCCGCGATATAATCGGGGTCATGAATAGGAAAGGGATAGGTTTTGAAAATTTTCTTATATAATTCATTCATCTCCAAGACATCGGCCTCATGGCATTCTCGGTAGATAAAATTACATGAAGGTAGGACTATGGGGGTTTCTATTTTTGACTTAGATCTGGCAGCAATTAGGACATCCTTAATCAGATCCAAATTTTGGGACTGCTTCCGTGTTTCGGAAAAGTATTTTCCCATAAAGTAAGCTGTTTGGTTAGCATTATAGAATTTTGGGATAGAAGCCTCTATTCTATAGTCGTTTTCTAAAAAAGTATCTCTAGCATAGCCTGGTACCTTGGCAAATAGTTTTGTATATCCCTTTTGAGATGCAAGACTATCTAATTTTGGAATTATTGCAGGAAAGTCGGCCTGAGAGAGTTTTATCAAATATATTCGATCATTATAGGTTCCATGTTGAATATTGGAGTTCCCAAGAGTCGTGATGGAATCATACATTATCTCGTCTCTCGATCCGCTCTGTATTTTCTGGGATCAGTGATATGGTATCGTTAGCATCCGATAGAAGCTTTTCGATACCAACTGCTTTGTATTCCTCTGCTCCCTCAAGCTTGGTGTCTGATGGATTAAAACTCTTATTTTTAAAGATATCTACGTATGATTTAGGTTCTTCATAAGTCGTAATAATTCCTTCAAAGTTTCTAAGTACCACTTTATCAGGGGACCAGGAAAGAAGATAGTTAGGAGTAATGCGAATTTTTCCTCCCCCGCCTGGAGCATCAACAACGTATGACGGGATGGCGAACCCGCTTGTATGACCGATCAGGCTCTCCATAATTTCCACTCCTTTGCCGACAGGAGTGCGAAAATGTTTTAATCCTTCAGACAAATCACATTGGTATAGGTAGTAAGGTCGGACACGATTTTGGACTAGTTTATGAACCAGTTTTTTTATGATGCTCGGACTATCGTTTATCCCCGCAAGCAGAACACTTTGGTTCCCCAAAGGGATGCCAGCATCAGCTAAACGACTTAAAGCTTCCTTAGAGGACTTCGTTATTTCTCTTGGATGATTAAAATGTGTGTTTACCCATATGGGATGATGCCTTTTCAGGACCGAAACTAAAGAATCTGTAACTCGATAGGGAAGGACAACAGGTATTCTCGTACCGATTCGAATAACTTCAACATGAGGAATCGTCCTTAATTCTGTTAAGAGCCAGTCTATGTCTTCATCAGACAGCAAAAAAGGATCTCCTCCAGACAATAAGACATCCCGGATGGCGGAAGTTTGCCTGATATACTGGATCCCGTTTAATAATATTTCTCTACTAGGAAGAAAACTCTCATCTCCAACTTTTCTTTTTCGGGTACAATGTCGGCAATACATAGAACAAGTTGCAGAGACTTGGAATAGTACTCGGTCAGGATAGCGATGAGTGATTCCAGGGACAGGACTATCTTTGTCTTCATCAAGAGGATCTCGCATCTCATAATCCCCTACCTGTAATTCGGATATGGAAGGAAATGCTTGTTTATAAATGGGGTCATTTACATAATCATCTGTATCGATTAACGAAAGGTAATAGGGGGTTATGGACAGGGGAAATTTAGCTATGGTTTCTTGAAGTTGCTTTTTCTCCGATTCTTTAAATGTGACACCTAGGAGTTTTTCAAACATATCTATATCCCGGATAGAATGCTTAAGCTGCCATTTCCAGTCTTTCCAATTAGATATTTTTGCACTTGAGCTTATTTTCTCGGCGATTTCTTGCTGGCCTTTGTTATAGATTTGGTCCACTAATGACACTCCAGACGTTGTTAGATTTGTGTTACTAGTGTTTCATACATAGTGCTAGTTTATGCCTTGTAAATAACAGCTGTCTAGAACTGATCAGTTAGTTAATTTCTCGGACGACAGATTTAATGCATTAGTTTCCTTATAGGCACCTTAGAATTTTTGGGTATAGTATAAAAGAAGAATGCTAAAATTGGGGGGATTGTGTTGAGAAAATTGATCATTGGTATTTTTGCTTTTATGGCAGGGCTCATTCCAGGTTTCTTCATCGTCTTTAACTCTGTTTTTTCCGATATCGGCGGCTCCTTTAGCGAAAGACTAATTACATTCCTGCTCGTGATCTTAGCCTATGTAATACTAGGTTTTGTGTTTGGTTTTATAGACAGGAGTAAGTCGTGGTTGGTATGGGTTTGTGCGAGTGCTCCTGCAGTTCTAATTTTAGTCCTATATTCCTTTAAGGAGACGAGTCTTATAGGACTAAATATCCTATACGCTTGTCTAACTATCGGATCTTCATGGTTGGGGTTTGTTTTAAGCAGGCGTATTCGCCGAGGAGATTAAAAAGACGATTAAATAATCGCCTAATAGTCAGCCGATGGATATTCATCGCATAGATTTAGTAATGTTCGCCATTCTCATAGTAGCGTTGTTTTTCTAAAATCGTAAACATGATATCTACGCTGGGATAACCGGCTTCATTGATCAAGCTGGTTATGATTTGAGCTGCTAGGTCTTGAAGTTCTTGTCCGCGGTCAAACCACGCGACCTCGATAAAAGGATATCCAGGAACCACCTCTCCATTTAGGATATAGGTTGAGTTCATCACTTCAAGGGTAAAGTCGTCCTTTGGAGACAGTGTAAGTTGTGCAAGTTCGTCAATAAGCTGATTACTTAACTTACGTATGGTGTCTGTTTCGACTCCTCGAATTTTAATTTGTGGCATAATAATCCCTCCGTTTAATTGTTAAAACGTAATGTAGCTAGTCTATCCGTAGGCTAGCTACATTATATTTCGCCTAGTATATATTGTGTCAATCATAGGTGCTTTTACCAAACTGCTTTTAGGGGAAATTGAATTAAGTTATGGATGAGTGCATAATGCTGTTGAAGCGTGCAAAGCCTATACTTATTGCTGTTTTTTCGCAGAGAATCAGATATGTCTGCATTAAACAGTATGCTTAAAACTAAAACTAAGGGAGGATACTAATGAACAACCAAGAGGTTATTGAACAAACCTTACAAAACTATGATACTGCCAACGATGCCCTGCTAACTGAATGGGATAATCTTGATCCAAATCTCTTAGATATCATTCTACAAAAACAGCAAAACCGCCTCGAACAAATTGCTGAACGGATCTACCACGAAGAACTAAACGAAGATGCGGAATCTGAAATTATTCAAAATACCTTAGCTCACTATGATTGGGCTAACGAATATCTTTATGAACACTGGGAGACTCTACCATTTGTTGAACGATTATCTATTATGCAAAAGCAATGGAACCGTCTTCAAGAGTTACGTAACCGGACTAGGGTAACTTATCAGTAAATAAAATTGGAACATAGATGGTCTTCTTGAAGAATAAAGCCAACACTTACAAGAAGATCAAGAATAGGAACTGGAGCATAAATTGTTAACCACAATTAAATGCTTCAGTTTTTCAATTTAACGTTTAAGACTTCCGCTTCGTGGGGAGCCGTCGCACTCAGCTAATAGAGTATAACCGAAGACGCCTCCACTGTCACGTTAGTCGTAAAGTTTCATAACATTAATGTAATAGTCCATAGGAATGGAGAGCAACGAATATGTTGGAAATACCAGCGAGACATTTTTCTCGATACTACGAGATCCTTTCTGTTTTTATAAGACATGGACTGGGTTATTTGTTTATTCCAGGGAATTTAATGCCAAGACAGGAAGAGAACTTAACTATTATAGGAGTTCGTCTGAGAAACGCTCTCGCGGAACTTGGTCCGGCTTTTGTAAAAGCTGGACAGATAGCAAGTACTCGGGGGGATCTTATTCCCCAACCCATTGTCCAGGAATTAGCCAAACTCCAAGATCGAGTTCATCCACTTTCCTTTGAGGTAGTGCGGCGAGTTCTCGAAGGATCTTTACAATCCAGCCTAGAATCGATTTACAAAGAATTACACCCTGTTCCTCTTGGGGCAGCATCGATTGGGCAAGTGCATCGGGCAGTTTTGCATAATGGAGACAGGGTGGCCGTGAAAGTCCAGCGACCATTCCTTCGAGAAACTGTTAAAACAGATGTAGAGATTTTCCTGCTCCTTATCAACAAAATTGAACAGAATACCCAGTGGGGAAAACGCTACCCCTTTCGGATGATGCTAAAGGAATTTTCCGACACAATAAATAGAGAACTTAATTTTCTTAATGAGGGTCGAAATGCTGAAAAACTTGCGAAATTAAATAAAAGAAACTCTAGTGTTGTAATTCCGAAGATTTACTGGGAATTTTCTCGTCCTTCAGTTTTAACTATGGAGTATATTTCGGGAATTCCATTACATCAAATAATAGATTCTCAGAAGACATCTTATGATGTTCATCGTATTGCGAGTTGCTTGAGTAAAGCGCTCTTCCAGCAAATCTTTTTGGAGGGGTTTTTCCACGCGGACCCTCATCCTGGTAATGTTCTTATTTCACCAGGGGGGAAAATTGGGCTAATTGACTTTGGGATAATTGGGCATCTATCCCAGTCAAGGAGAGATCATATTTTATCATTGGTTTCCGGACTCATAAGAGCAGATAATCCATTAGTTTTCAAGACGCTTTCGCAAATGGGCATACTTCCCGATTCATTTGACCTGTTTCATTTTGAGAGAGACCTATTAACCTTGCGTCGTAAACATTTGAGGGCAAAGAAGTTCAATATGGGTCAATCAATTCAGGGCTTCATGGACATCATCTTTCGGCATGGAATTATTATTCCCTCTGAATTTATTCTTTTAGGTAAATCGCTGCTGACTCTTGAAGGGACTTTAAGTGGGCTAGATCCTAATTTTAGCCTAATTAATCAAGCTAAACCCTTTATACGGCGGTCTGTCTGGGGAATATTTTGGAGGAATTTGCGGGATAAGTTTAGAGGGACTAGGGAGACAGACACAACTAGTTTGCCCATAAACATACAATAGAAGTACAAAAAGGGTTAATTGAAACATTATGGAAATCACCTTGGCTTCTCCTCTAAGCTAACGCCGAATACAGTGTCTGCAAGAAGGGCTAATACGCGCGAAGACAGTGTCTACAAGAAGAGCTAACCCGTGCGAAGACAGTGTCTTCGTGTGTGAGTGTGTGTGTTGTGTGTGGGTGGGTGAGCAAGTTTTCTTTGCTGAAATTATTTAATGGAAGGGAGACCTCCAGTGGAAATAGGAATGCTGGCGCTTCTTGGAAAGACAGTATCGCTTATGGAAAACTTAGGATTTATGTGGATTGTGCACACAGGTTTTGAACTAAGACTTTGGGAACGCCTTTTTAAAGAAGCTTCTAAAGAACAGATCCTTGCAGAAAATTCGAATTGGGACTCACTGTTACTTGACCATTGGCTTGAACAAGCAAGAGTTCAAGAACTGATAGTTTTCAAACATGGTAATTATAAACTAAGTAAAATGGGAAAGGCCATTTATGATTACCGTGACTATGGCTTAGAAGCAATGTACAAAGAGTTTGCTCTTCATTGGGGGCCATGCTTTGCGAAATTGCCTGATTTGATGAGAAAGGAGATATCGCAAGATCAGTTGGATCGTGAAATGGAAAACGAGCTTATTTCCAGAGCCTCAAAAGCCTCAGAACCCTTTGTCTGGCCATTATTACGGGGAAAATGCGAAAAGGATCGTTGGGGTAACGTTCTAGATGTAGGCTGCGGTGAAGCGGTGCTTTTACGAAGGCTTGTTGAAGAATTCCCAAGTTTAAAGGGCGTCGGACTCGAGATTAATCCGTCGGTAGCTAATAGGGCTGCTGCGCTAACAGAATCTTATCGGGAACAAATTCGAATCGTTGCAACGGATGTTTTTGAGTTTACGGACACTTTGGGGGCCTTCGATTGTTGTCTGCTGAATAATAATATCTACTATTTTAGTAGTGAACAGCGCGTAAAACTTTTGGATCTTATTATGAGTTTATTAGTACCTGGAGGTCAAATTGGGATTTTAACAGCGTTGCGTGGAGTTAATGCTTCTTTTCAACTATTTAATACGCATATTCCACAAAACTTAATGAGCTTTTTCCTGTCTTGCCACGAGGGTTTTGATGGATTACCTCTGGAAAAAGAAATGCTGGATCTCTTAGATCAAACGGGTTTCACAGAGGTTGAGGCGATTCCGCTCCCGTTTAAGGTGTCCCATTATTTTTTTGCTAAAAAGCCATTGGTTTAGAATAGATTGTAAGTATTTAAGAGGTCGTTTGAGGAAGTAGGGAGTAAATGATTGAGGTTAAAGGTTTAACCAAAGTATATCGTCAAGAGGGACGGGGAATATGGAATATTAGCTTTCAGGTCGAACCTGGAACAGCCTTCGGATTTCTCGGGCCGAATGGAGCGGGAAAGACAACGACCATCCGTCTTTTAATGGGTTTTTTAAAGCCTGATTCCGGACGAGTAACGATTAAGGAACTTGATTGCTGGCGAAAAAAGACGGAAGTAAAGAAGTTCGTCAGTTACCTTCCTGGTGAACTTCATTTTATTGAGAACTTAATGGGAGAAGATTTTTTAGATCTTATCGCGGGAATGCATGGCGATGATCAGCGAATAAAGAAAAATAGAGATTATTTGTCAGGTACCCTTGAATTAGATTTAAAGATACTGATTCGTAAGATGTCTAAAGGAATGAAACAGAAGTTAGGGATCATCGCTGCGTTAATGTTGGATGCCGAGGTGCTCATCCTTGATGAACCAACATCCGGACTCGATCCCCTAATGCAAAAAGTATTTCTTGATTTAATCCTCGAGGAAAAGAGGAAGGGGAAGACCTTATTTATGTCCTCCCATCAATTTTTAGAAATTGAGCGATCCTGTGAACAAGTTGGGATTATACGAGAAGGTAAACTTCTTGCCATACAATCTATTTCTCAGCTCAGAGAAGCGGAGTATCAAACCTTTGAAATTGAAGTTGATAGTGACGAGGATGTGGAACTTCTAAGAGAGAGCCCATTAGATCTAACCCCTATTCACGGGAAATGCTTTGTCGTTCGTGTAGCTGGTGATCTGGATAACTTGTGGTTAGCTCTCGGACAAGTGCGTGTTAAACGCTTTAAAGAACACTTTATGGAGTTAGAAGAGGCCTTTATGGATTATTACCGATAGTCTCGTTGTTTGGCTGAAAGACCAACGACAAACTTTAAGGTGGGTTAACTATGAATAGAGCATTGTTTCGGGCAATGTATAAACAATATCGCAAGAAAGTAGCAGCTATTTCAACTGGGATCTTTCTTTATCAAGGACTCTTAACTTGGGTTTATCCCATAATTGCAAAAAACCCAGCCGTTATAGATATCGCAGAGACTATGCCATCTACTGTAAAGACTGTTTTTGGCGTCTCAAAAAATGCACGAACTGATACATTTGAAGCTTTTATTTCGGGCCAGTTTTACGCGAGGATTTGGGTTATGCTCATGGCCTTATATGGAGTACAAACCGCCAATGCCTTACTTGCGGAAATGGTGGAGGACGGATCTTTGGCCTTACTTCTTTCCACACCAGTATCTCGAAGTGAGATTCTTTCAACTCAAACTGGAGTTTTGCTTAGTACAAATGCTATTCTAGTCGCTGTAACGATTGTCGGACTATTCATCGGTACGTTCTGCTCGGGTATAGAAATTAATCATTTGAATTATTTACTCTTAGGAGTGCTAGGAATTGCCTTTTTCTCAGTGATCGAACTATATAGTCTTTTCTTCTCAGCATGGTTTGTTGAGGAAGAACGGGCCTTAACTTATGCTGTTGGGTTAACGATGGCCTTTTACGGTTTGGATATTGTTGGAGGGCTTAGTGATAAATTATCCTGGCTGAAAAACTTCTCCCTTTTTCAATGTTTTCAGCCACAAGAGGTGCTAGAGGGAACAGTTAACCCAGTATTGACTATCATAGGTCTTAGTGTTACTTCGGCAGTGCTATGGTTTTTGACACAAAAGGTGTTTGAGAAACAGGATCTAGCAATTTGATTAAAGGGATAATGTGGCGCCTATCATAACAGCGCCACATTGGTTCAATGGGGCAGTTTTCTGCGAAGTAAGGCTTAGTACATAACCAAGGCTAGGAGGGCAAAGATAAGTCCATTGCTACCGCAAAGGTGGCATTAGCGGCCCCTCTGAAATATAATTCGACTTATGAAGGAATTTTCCATTACTTTGCTGAAGTTTATTAGATCGTGATAAAAATGCGGTTGAACATAATAATAAACCATGGGACCTACAAGTTAATGATATTAGTGAAGGCCTTAGAAAGGGAGCGACAGACATTTGAAAGAAGTTACGGCAGCGGTGATCATAAAGGATAAGAGAGTTCTGATTGCCCAACGGACAAAAGACGATAAATTAGCGGGAAAATGGGAATTCCCAGGGGGCAAAATTGAACCAGGAGAGACTCTGCAGGAATGTTTAAAACGTGAGATTAAAGAAGAATTAGAGGTTGATATAGATGTTTTGGATTTCTTCGGAGAAAGCATATATAACTATCCAGGTGGTACCATCAAACTGATGGCGTATTGGTGTGAATGGATTTCGGGCGACTTCACCTTGAAAGTCCACAGCCAAATTGTGTGGGCAAATCGGAATGAATTAGACTTATATGACTTTGCCCCTGCAGATATTCCCTTGGTGGAAAAACTAAAGCAGGCAATCGCCTTAGAGTCCTGCAGTGGAGACAATAAGCATGAGTAGTTTTATAAGTGATCTTAATCATAAGAATATGGCCGCCGGAATTGCCTCAGGACTTTTAGCGATAACCGGTCCACCGGCTATTATATTAGAAGCCGCATCAAAGGGTAACTTTACAATGACTCAGACGATTCTTTGGATGTTCTCAGTCTATGTGTTTGGTGGAATCTATAGTATTGTGATTCCTATGTATTATCGCATGCCCATCGTGGGCGCCCATTCCATTACAGGAGTTGCCTTTCTCGCGACGGTTACGACCCAGTTTACCTATCATCAGTTAATTGGTGCCTATATTTTTTCAGGGCTCCTAATGCTGATGATTGGATATCTTGGTGTTTTTTCGAAGCTGCTCGAATACGTACCTAAACAAATCATCTCTGTGATGTTAGCAGGAATGATTACAAAGTATATGGTTAGTTTTATTACATCTTTCCATCAACTTCCGTTGGTTGGTGGAGTATCTCTTGTTTCATATATTATTTTCAGCAAAGGTCATAATCGGATTCCGCCCATGGTAGCGGCCATTGGGACAGGGTTTGTGCTTTTAATCTTGACCCAACCCTTAAATAGTGTCGGATTGGTATCAGCGTTTGTTCTCCCAACTCCTCAAATCCCTGTATTTAATCTCCTAAGCTTCCTCTCTGTCTCCGTTCCGCTTGCCTTACTAATATTGAGTAATGATGCAGCGGTTGGGATAGGAGGCTTGGAACAGAATGAATATCACCCTCCAGTGAATCGGGTTATAGCTTTTAGCGGCATGTTTTCAATCATAACCAGTTTTTTCGGAGGTCAATCAGCAAATATTGCAGGGATGATGACAGCGATTTGCTCGGATAAGGAGGCAGGTCCGAAGGAGGCGCGCTATATGGGAGCCGTTGTCTCAGGGATGATCATTCTTTTATTCGGCTTATTCGCGTGGAAGCTGGTCCCCTTGATTCAAGGCCTACCTTCTGAGTTTGTTTCAATCCTTGTTGGTTTTGCTCTGTTAGGTGTATTTGGAAATAGTTTATCTGTAGGCTTCTCAAAACCAACCATGAAATTGAGTACTGCCTTTACATTTGTCATCGCAGTCTCCAATATTACAATCTATAATATCAGTGCTCCGGTGTGGGCTTTGGTTATGGGGACCTTTATTGCGCGATATGTCGAAGAAAACTAGAAGCTATTTTATGGATTATAACTATTACTAACTTTCTCCACGGGTCTCTATTTATGATATAATTGTAAGCAGTAAATCAATTAAAATTAACAGATACTCCACCGTTATCGTAGATGGGGAATACTCTGTTCCCAATAAAGTATTCGTTGGAGAAAGCTGAAAGAGAGGGAACAAAATGATTATTACCGGAGCAGAGGCGATTATTGAATCTCTTAAAAATGAAAAGGTTGATGTAGTGTTTGGCTATCCCGGCGGAGCAGTGTTAACACTTTACGATGCTTTGTATCAGGCGGACTTTAGACATATTCTAACTAAGCATGAACAAGGAGCAGTCCATGCGGCGGATGGTTATTCCAGGGCTACTGGAAAAGTGGGAGTTGTTATTGCCACCTCTGGCCCGGGGGCTACCAACCTGGTGACAGGAATTGCCACAGCCTATATGGATTCTATTCCGCTAGTGGCTATTACAGGACAAGTATCTGTACCTCTCATCGGGAGGGATTCTTTCCAGGAGGCGGACATTCGCGGTATTACAACCCCTATTACTAAGCACAACTATTTAGTAAAGAAGGTTGAGGACTTACCTGCTGCCCTTAAAGAGGCCTTTTATATTGCGCGCACTGGTAGACCTGGGCCTGTTGTCGTTGACATCGCGAAAGATGTCTTTGCAGCTTCTTTTGATTATCAATACCCCAATGAAGTTAAGCTGCGAGGCTATCGCCCCGTGTATGCCGGAAATTCTGAAATGATTGACAAGGTCTATGGGGAAATGAGGTCGGCTCAAAAGCCGTTAATTTTTGTTGGCGGTGGGGTTAATTTGTCAGATTCCTCTGAAGAGTTAAGAGATTTGATTGAACAGACTGGATTTCCAGTTATTTCGACATTGATGGGTTTAGGTTGTTTGCCGAATGACCATCCTCAATTTCTAGGTATGGTTGGAATGCATGGAACCTATGCAGCTAATATGGCTACCACGGAGTGTGATTTGCTATTAGGAATTGGGGTTCGTTTTGATGATCGAGTGACTGGACTCCTAAGCAAGTTTGCTGCAAAGGCTAAAATCGTTCATTTTGATATCGATCCAGCAGAAATTAATAAAAACGTTTTGACACACATACGTGTTGTTGGAGATATCAATTGGTCAATACCTGCCTTATCCCAAAGAGTTAAGGAGGTTCCCGGCGAGCTCAGGGAACAAGTTCGATCTTGGCTGGAGAAAGTGAGAAACTGGTATATAGAAAAGCCTTTAACCTATGAACAAGACAAAGACCATGTTATGCCCCAAGGGGTTGTCGAAAAAGTTAGCCAGTTGACTCAAGGGGATGCTGTGATTGTGACGGATGTAGGGCAACACCAGATGTGGGTTGCACAATTCTACGGTTTTAAAAATCCTCGCTCCCTGCTCACGTCAGGTGGGCTTGGAACTATGGGCTATGGTCTGCCTGCTGCTTTAGGTGCGCAATGTGGACTTCCGGATCGACCTGTTATCCTCTTTGTCGGGGACGGCGGGGTTATGATGAACTGTCAGGAGTTGGCTACGGTTGCGGAGTATAATTTTCCGGTTAAAGTCCTTATCTTAAATAATCAGTGCTTAGGCATGGTTGCTCAGTGGCAGAGGATGTTCTATGGTGGGCGCTATTCCCAGACAAGTCTAAAAGGATCAGCCACAGATTTTGTAAAATTGGCTGAAGCAATGGGTGTGGCAGGTCTGAGGGTTACCAAGCCAGAAGAACTAGGAAGTGTTCTTGAACAAGCCTTGGCTATCCCAGGTCCAGTGGTGGTGGACATACGGATTCCCGAAGTATTAGACGTACTGCCTATGGTTCCTGCGGGTGCATGTTTAGATGAGATGATGATGGGAGGAGTAGAGGGATGAAGCATACACTCGCTGTATTAGTAGAAAATAAACCAGGGGTTTTGACTCATATTTCTGGACTAATAAGTCGACGGGCATTCAATATAGAAAGTATTGCGGCAGGGTACACCGAGGAACCCGATACCACTAGGATTACGATTGTGGTTGAGGGGGATGAAAAAGAGCAGGAACAGGTGGTCAATCAGCTCTCAAAATTAATCGATGTCATTAAAATTAGTGATCTAACGGCTGTGGAATCGATTCAGCGTGAGTTAGCCTTAATTAAGGTAAAAGCAAGTATGGCCACACGCTCGGATATTATTAATATTGTCGAGATTTTTCGAGCGAGCATTGTCGATGTAAACCGAGAGACAATGGTTATCGAACTTTCCGGGGATGAAACAAAGATCGATGCCCTCTGCCAAGTCTTGGAACAAGATCATGGCATCATAGAAATCGTACGCACAGGTAAGATTGCTGTTTCACGGGGACCAATACCGGCAAAAGATCAGTAAACTAAAAGAACAAGGTGTTTCGCAGGTTGATGCGGAGCACCTTGTTTTTGTATTACGCTTCCGGTAGAGGATTTTTATAATAGTTATAAATACCAAGTAAAATAGCACTGGCAACATTCTTTTGAAAGGTCGGATTTTGTAATCTTGCTTCTTCATAGGGATTGGAGATGAAGGCAGTTTCAAGCAAGATTGAAGGCATGGTTGTATTACGTAACACATAGAAGGAGGCTTGTTTGAGTCCTCGGTTGTTTGTCTTAACTGTATCGATGACTGCAGATTGGATACTATTGGCGAGATGCAGGCTCGCATAGTTTTTTGGATTATCTTCAGAATAGTAGGTTGAAGTGCCTTGAATAGTCGGTTTAAGATTAGCATCATTATGAATGCTGATAAATAGATCAGCCTTCGATTTATTGGCTATGGTTACCCGAGCTTGGAGGTCTTCGATTTCTGAGTAGTTATCACAGGGTGAGATGTCTTTATCTCGTGTAAGAAGAACGATTGCTCCTGCTTGTTTTAAAGTATCCTCCAAAGCAAGGGCTATTGCTAAGTTGTTGTTCTTTTCATGAGTTTTATTGGGGCCACTTGCCCCTTTATCCGGTCCGCCATGTCCAGGGTCCAGCATAATCGTCTTGCCAGCCAGGGCGTTAGCCGGGATTTCTTGAAAAGGATTGATAAGAACTTCTTTGGACGGATCATAAGTTGTGTCAGGGGGTGAGGGAGTAATAGGATCCTCTGCAGGAGGTGCATCATTGTCATCCCCCCTTGATGGAGGAGGATCTGGTTTTTTTATTTCTGAGGGAAGAGGGGGGAAGTCCTTTAGATTGTCCTTGTAGTTTGAAGACTTTTTACCCTCAATGATGCTTTGGGAAGTAGGACTTATAATCGCCGTCCCGCCTAGGATGTATACTTGACCATTTACCGTTAAATCAATTGAGGGAGCAGAATTACCGTTGTTGGGAGTAGTGCCGTTATTGGATGTAGAACTATTGTCGTTTGTTGTGGCAAGTGTGATGTAATCAGCAGAGACCCAGCCTGTTTTCGATTCATAGGTAGTTTTGTACCAATGGTCTTGTTGTTCAAGAAGCTCAACAGATGTAGCTTTTGGTATGGTGACAAGTACGTTCCCGGTGGAGGAGGGGGTTTCTCTAAGGTTCAAACCTCCCGAAGCACTGATGATCCCCTTTATGGATATTACGGCGAGATAATTTGCAGATACCCAACCTGTTTTGGATTGATAGGTGGTCTTATACCATTGGTCTTGTTTATCGCCAAGGTTAATAGTCGTTCCTTCTGGAATTGTGATAAGCACGTTCCCGGTGGAGGAGGGAGTTTCTCTAAGGTTTAAGCCACCGGAGGCAGTAATTTTTCCTTGTTTATGTAAATTACTAGCTGCCTTATCACTAGTATTATCCTCGCTGTTATCTTTAGGTGCTTGGGCAGGGACAGGAGGTTCTACTTTCATATGTTCGCGCATGATGGTATAAACTGAGGGTGGAATGTCGTTTATTTCTGTAAGTAAAAGAGGTGCTTTGAATTTGGAAGCAAGAACGGTGCCGGCAACCGCGTCTGGGAATGTGATACCGGAAGCTAAGAAAAGGTCGATTGATTGGTAAGTGTCCTTCATATAAGAAACGACTTCCGCATTCGTTCCGTACCGGTCATAACCCGCCAAACGAGTTTCTACGGTGAAGTTGTTTTTCTTTAAGTTATCTGAAGGAATGACTGCTTCCCCCCCGATCACGATCAAGTGCTGAGGCCTAGCTTCTTGGTAGTATTTAATAACAGAATCAGGAAGCTTAGTTGAGGTAAGAACAATGGGAATCTGCCTTATACCGGCAAAGGTTGCTGCTGATAGAGCATCGGGGAAATCATCACCATTGGCCAGAATCAAGGAATCGCTGGATAATTTTTTGGCAAGAAGTACGGAAGTTTCGTAACGGTCAAACCCGCCAATACGTTCCCAGTCTATTGATAATTTTTCTGTTAATTCCGTTTCAATGGCAGGTTGCAGACAAGCAGTTCCGCCCAGTAGGATGACTTTTTGAGGGGATAATCTCTGCAATTCTTGAATTACCCGGGGGTCAATTGCTTCTCCTCTGGTAAGCAGAATAGGCGCATTTAGGCTAACTGCGAAAGGGGTTGCGGCTATAGAATCCGGGAAATCGTTGTATTCACATAGAATAACTGTCTGAGCTGAGTTCCATCCTTTTTGTGATATTTTAAGAGCTGTTTCAACTCTATCTTGTCCAGCAATACGCTCGGTTGAATAAGCTAAGGGGCTTGCTTGGGTTATGAAAGGCGTGCATAAAGTAAATGCAAGCGTAGTAATGACAGATAAAATGAGCTTTTTCAGAAGGTTCACCCTTTCTTTAATCGAGTTATGTCGATTATACCATAAAAATCAAAAGTATTTGATGCAGTTTTGATTAAGATCTCCAAAAAGAATGAACATCTTAGAAAGTCAAAAAAACAGTAAAATTGGCTTAGATGCCCTTTCTTACTGTCTTAGTGGAACTGGTTTAACTATAGTGGACAAAGAGTTTGTGATTGAATAGAGTTAACTAGCTGTCCTAAACCTTACAAAGAAGGTTGTTCCTTGAGAACCAGTATCTACATCGATTCTGGCATTATTTCGTTCTGCAATAGAATAACATGTCGCTAAGCCTAATCCTGTTCCCTTTTCCTTAGTGGTCAGGAAGGGAGTACCTATTTTTTCAAGAACCTCGGGTTCAATACCTGTGCCTTGATCTATGATTGATAGGACAGTTTCATCCCCATCCATAAACGTTTTGATAGTAACTTGTCCGCCTTTTTTCATAGCTTCGATACCGTTACGTACTAAGTTAAGTATTAGTTGGTGGATTTCATTTTTATTGATTTTTAGATCTGAAACAGGGAGCTTTTCTAATTGAACACTATTATCGGAGTTTAAAGCATCTGCCTGAAGTAAAGGATAAAGATCGTCGATGATCTTGTTTAAGTTTTGCAATTGAACATTAGAGGGCTTGTTACTAGATAGGGATAGAAAGTCCGTGATGATAGAATTAGCGCGATCGAGTTCTTCGATCATAATGGAAAAATAGTCCTGATACTTAACACATTCTTTCTTTTCGCCGAGTATCTGAAGGAAACCCCGCACAGTTGTCATAGGGTTACGTACTTCATGTCCTATACCTGCTGCCATTTGTCCGATAAGATTTAGCCGATCGAGGCGCAGTAGTTCAGTTTCATTGCGTATTTGATCCGTAATGTCCAATATAACCATCAAAATGCAGGACTCTCCTTGGAGCCAGATCTTCTGGGTAGAGAACAATCCCTCTCTTACTATTCCATCTTTGGTTTGGAAGAAATAGCGTTGATTTTTGAGTGTTTTATGCTCGGATACAATCTCAATTTGACATTGTTCGATAACGTCAATGGGATAAAAATTTAGATCGTGAGTTGTTTTGCCAAGAACTTCTTCTCTGATATAGCCAGTTGTTTGAAGCCACATGTCATTAACGTCAATGAACCGACTCTCCTTGATGGAAAGAATTGATTTTGAGACTGGGCTATATTGAAACGTTTTATGAAATCGTTGTTCCGAGCGCTGAAGTTTTTCATAGGGAAACATGACATAACTCGCAAATACAGCTCGTAATAAAAAGTAGTAATAAACGATTTTCAAAACATGTCCTAGCACATTATAGAAGTTTGTAATGGTTGTAAAAACTGTGAAACATAATTCCGCAGGGATTGCAACAAGAATCGCAAGGATTAAATACTCTTTGGTGACTATGTCTTCTTGCAGGTACCCCTTTAATAATCTGTAAAGAAACAAGATAAACATGGCTATAATCACATATTCAATCACGATCTTTATAGGTGTTACCCCTTCGGGGGTTAGTAGAACTGGGAATAGGTGGGGGGTATAAAGAAACGCTGCACCTACTGCGTATGAGAGAAAAACCGTAATTGCAAGGCCTTTATATCGGTTAATGAATCGACTGATTAAGGTTGTGCTTAAAAGCAGAAAGAGTGCCTCAAAGAATCGACCGGCTAGCCAATACTTAGCAGATAAATCATAGTGCCCATGAGGGTATAATCCGAGGCCTTGCCAAAAAAAGATATGTAAAATATCAAAAATTCCGACTCCTAGGAAACCGAATCCTAGAATTAGATTTATTTTTTGGATTTTGCTGACAAACCAAACGACCAAGAATGAGGATAATGCTATAAGGATGCAGAAAATCTCTAGCACTGTATGAATTACGACATAGGAAGTTTCCCATAATGGGAGAATTAGAAAGGAAGTAAATACGGAAAACATAATTAAAGATAAGAGCTTGAAAATAATTCGAGACCATGTTGGATCCTTTAATCTTAAAACTTCAGTTGCTACCAAGAAAACCTCACCCTTCTACTAAACACTTTAAAATGTGACTATTATAGTATTCTTTTCAAATTACGAAAACCCTCTATTCTTTTTTGTACACTATTCGATGGTTTGTTCACGGATATTACAACTATAAACAAACATTGACATTAATCTAAGCTAGATCTCCAAACTTTTAGGGCAATTTGATTAATTTTTACTTATATTAAATATAAACGGTTAATTACTACTCTGAAAACAAGTTAAGGTTAATGTCATCCTTGTAAGATAGCGAAGGATCTAGATCCTTCAGGACCTCCTTCAGGATGACATAGCACTTAAGTCGCTTTCGTAGCAATTCTTCACGCGCTCCCGCACTACGATAAAATGACAAAGTGTACTGGATTTATCATTCATCAGTGGTACCGCACAGCGGCATGAGGGTTTATTAATAAAATTTAGGCATTTAGTAGTTACTACTAGGGAACTGGCTTTAGCGTCTGTAAGAAAAAAGATCATACACTAGCAGGAAATTACTTTTAAGTGTCGAATCAATATTAACAAAGCAGTCCGATAATGTTTACACTTCGGATTGATCATCAACTATTATAGGTGCCCCGATGGGGAGAATAGGGAATCAGGGATTAATCCTGAGCGGACCCACCACTGTGAAAAGGGAGTCCCATACATTTTGCCACTGGCGATAGCTGGGAAGGCGTAGGGTGATGATGAACTTTGAGCCAGAAGACCTGCCTATAATAATGAGAAGCCTGCTTTGACCAGGCTTTGGTGGACGATGGTAAAGCCCCCAGTCTATGACTGCGGGCTTTTTCTGTCGTCTTTTTGGTATACAAGAGTCCATAGATACGCGCTAAAACTCTACGATTATCATCAAGCATTACGACGGGTTTATTTTGAAATTATTGGGAGGGGTAAATGTTGGAACAGGATTTGAGATTGTTTATTGAAAGAGTAAAAAAGCAGAATCCGATGGAAGTTGTTCATGTTCAAGAGGAAATCAACCCAAAGTATGAAATCAGTACTTTAATAATGGAGTTAGAGAAGGCCAGACGTTATCCATTGACGATTTTTGATAATGTTAAAGGGCATGATATTTCGGTTGTAACGAATGTTTTGGCTCCCCGCGAGCGTTTGGCGTTAGCTATGGATGTTCATCCCAAGGATCTCGCGGCAGAGTTTTCCAAGCGAATAAACCAGCGGATCGAACCAGTGGAGGTGGAGGAAGCTCCATTTCGAGAGAACGTTTTTGTAGGCTCAGAGGTCGATTTGTATAAGCTGCCAATTTTAACCCACTTCCCTATTGATGCAGGACCTTACATTACCGCCGGTTTAGTTATTGCAAAAGACCCTGTAACGGGTGCAGATACCGCAGGATATCACAGAATGCAGCTTAAAGGGAAGGATAAGTTAGGGATTAGCCTCCACTCTCGTCAACGTTTATGGGAGTATTTTCGCCGCTCAGAAGAACTAGGCAAATCCTTGGAGGCGTCTATAGTGCTTGGAATACATCCGAATATTTCCATGGGGTCCATGGCCTTAATTCCCTATGATCTGGGTAAATTTGCAGCTATAGGGGGGTTATTTGGGGCTCCTCTTGAGGTTGCCCGCTGTAAGACCGTGGATCTGCTGGTCCCGGCCTATGCTGAAGTGGTCATTGAGGGGGAAATTGTTGCGGGAGAACGAGAAACCGAAGGACCTTTTGCGGAATTTACAAATTATGCCTGTTATCGCAGTACAGAAAACGTGTTTAAAGTTAAAGGAATACAGTACCGTACGAAACCCCTATTCCAAGACATTACCCCAGGCATGAGTTCCGAGCATATTACGATTGTGGCAGTACAGCGAGAAGGGGACGTTTTAAATGCCCTGAATAGGACACTTCCCAACGTTAAAAGTGTTCATGCTCCCATCTCTGCCTGTGGATTGTTTCACTGTTATATTTCTATGAAAAAAATTGCGGAAGGACAGGCCCAGCAGGCAATCTTTACGGCCTTTTCCGTGGACCATAATCTTAAGATGGTGGTGGTAGTTGATGAAGATGTGGATGTCTTCGATGAAAGACAGGTTTTATGGGCCATGGCTACTCGACTACAAGCGGACAGGGGAGTAACTATCATACCTCAGCATATGGGAATGGGCTGTACTCTAGATCCCTCCAGCGATGACTTAAGTCGCACAGCTAAGATGGGGATTGATGCGACTAAACCGCTAGAAGGGTTTGCACCTACTATAGAAATGTCCGCCGAGGTACAGCAAAATATCCGTCGGTTTATGGGAACTTTTGGACTTGGATGAGGAGGAGACTATGTACGAAATTGCAGTTGATGTGGGAGGAACATTTGCGGATTTTATAGTGCGTGATCAACAGGGAAGTGCATTTACAACGAAAGTTCCTTCGAGTCATGAAGACCCACTGGAACCGATTATAAAGGGCTTGAGTGAGTTAGCTGAGCAGTGTCGCCTCTCTCTCAAGGAGTTTCTCGGACAAACGAACAAATTTGTTCTTGGCACCACGGTTGGGATTAATGCCTTACTAGAGGGTCAGGGAGCCAAAACGGCTCTAATAACAACTGAGGGTTTTCGAGATGCTTTAGAACTACGTCGTTCACGTCTAGCAGAGCAGTGGGATTTTCGGGTTGCTTTGCCGCAGGTCTTAGTACCCCGTCATTTACGTATTGGTTTGAGGGAACGCATGGATTCTCAGGGTGTATCGATTAAAGCGGTGGACCACGGGCAGATTGAGGAAATAGCTCAGTTTTTGCGTCAAGAAGAGATAGAATCTGTGGCAGTATGTTTACTTTTTGCCTGCCGTAATCCTGCGCATGAAGTCGAGTTTAAAGAGGTTTTACAAGCACTTTGGTCTGGAGTTTTTGTCACACTGTCCTCAGAGCTTTCTTCCCAGCTTGGTGAATATGAACGAACGGTTACCACTGTTCTAAATGCTCGCTTAAGTCCCGTCCTAAGCAATTATTTACAAGACCTAAGGTCACTTTTGTGTGATAAGGGCCTTCAAGTACCTATTTCGATTGCCCAAAATGATGGCGGCTTAACGGATCTAATTCAAGCTAGCCAAAGCGCTGTCCATACACTTTTCTCTGGCCCGGCAGGAGGGGTAAAAGGAGGATGGGCTTTGGCTAGAGAGCAGAGATTGCCTGAATTAGTGGTGGCAGATATGGGAGGGACAAGCTTCGATGTTTCCTTAATCAGACAGAGCAAGATGGAGATGACTCCTCAAGCGGAGATCGCTGGATACCCTATCCAACTTCCAATGTTAGATATTCATACCGTCGGGGCAGGTGGAGGAAGTATTGCTTGGTTGGACAAAGGAGGAATGCTGCAAGTTGGGCCCCATTCAGCAGGTGCTAAGCCAGGGCCCGCCTGTTACGGTTTAGGAGGCCAAGAGCCGACGATTACGGATGCAGCTTTGATCATGGGCTTAATAGATAGTTCGAACTTTTTAGGTGGACGAATGACTTTGCAGAAAAAACAAGCCTATGAGGCTATTGACATAAAGATTGCTCAACCCTTAGGCTTGTCCGTCCCAGAAGCTGCCTATGCTATTTATCAAATCGCCCTCTCCTTAATGGTGGATGCTGTGTACTTAATGACCGTCAAAAAGGGGTATGATCCTCGTTCCTTTGCCTTGGCAGCCGTTGGTGGTGCTCTGCCGTTGTTTGCCACGGCCTTAGCAGAAGGAGTGGGGATACGGCAAGTGGTGGTACCGGAACTTGCACCTGTTTTTTGTGCTCAGGGATTACATCACGCTCGTTTTCAGGTAGAGGCCTTGCGCAGTGTTTATGGAGTTTTGCGTGAGATACCTAGCTCAAGCTGGAATCAAGTTATACTTGAGTTGCAATCCGAGGTGGATCAAGAGTTATCACGTTTAGGCGTGTGCCCAAAACAACGTAAATATGTTTGGTCGGCGGATTTAAAGTACCCGGACCAACATCACGAAATAAACATAGATTTCCAAAGGGTTGCAGCGGATCCAGAGGTTTGGCAGCAGTTAGGCAAGGAGTTTCATAAAACCCATCAGAAACTTTATGGCTATAGTCAGCCTGAGAAGTCTTTATTACTCGTCAATCTTCGATTACTAGCTCTGGAGAGGGAGGAATGTCTTCAGACTGAATCAGATCAAGTTAGGATCCAAGTTAACACTGGAAATCCATTCACCTGTAAGACTAGTAAGAGGATACCTAAATCGAATGAGCTAACCTCAGTCTATCTGCGGGGAGCTTTTCAGGAAGTGGATATCTTTCATTGGCGGGATTTATACCCCGGAATGTGTTTACAGGGGCCCGCATTAATCAAAAAGACCTTCACGACAATATTACTGGAAGAAAACTGTGAGGCAGAACTTGATCAGGCGAGGAATTTAAGCATTAAGATAGGAAAGGATGACGATAACTATGAATACCAAAATGAATGAAGTTATCGAACGGGCTGTCATTGCTAATCACTTGGATACGATTACTCAAGAAATGGGCTATGCCTTAGAGCGGTCGTCCCGTTCTCCTATTTTTGCTGAGGCCTGCGATTTCGCCTGTGGAATATGTAACGGTGAGGGGGATTTAGTCTCTCAAATAAATGGCATACCAATTCTTGCAGCAGCAGGAACCTTTAGTGTTAAAGAAGTGATCCGGAAATACTCTTCTGAGCAGATTGAAGAGGGGGATGTCTTTATCCTTAATGACCCCTATCAAGGAGGAAACCACCTTCCGGATATTGGGATTATTACTCCATTAGTCGTGGCTGGAGAGGTCTTATTCTATTGTGTTAGCAGGGCTCATCATGGAGATATCGGAGGGTCCGTCGCAGGAAGTTATAATGCTAAAGCAACTGAAATTTTTCAGGAGGGCCTGCGTATTCCACCGATTAAACTTGTGAGCAAGGGGCAAGTTCTTAACGATGTTATGGACCTAATTCTACGAAATGTAAGAAATCCGCTGATGCTCCAAAATGATCTGTGCGCTCAAATGGGAGCCAACCAGATTGGAGTTGCTCGTTTAGCAGAGTTACTCAATGATTATTCTCCTGCTCGAATAAAAGGGACAGTAGAATATTTGCTAGATCACGCCGAAAACCTTACTCGTCAAGCTATTGAAGGTATGCCGGATGGAGATTACTCTGCCGAAGAGTGGGTTGATGATGATGGCTTTCAAGAGAATCCTATTAAGATCAAGGTAGAAGTAAGGATTAGAGGAGAGGAAATGACGGTTGATTTTGAGGGCACTGATCCTCAAGTCAAGGGCTTTGTAAACTCGGCGTTAGTAACCAGTACGACAGCTGCCTGGATTGGAGCCCTTTGGGCGTTAGGTCCAGACATTCCACGAAACAGCGGTGCTTTTAGAGCAATTAAGGTTCTTTTGCCAGAGGGCAGTTTAGTGAACCCCTATGATCCTGCGCCGGTTACCTTGAGTACGTTAACTCCGGCAAGTGAAATAATCAGCTCAATTTTCCAAGCTTTAGACTCTGTGGCGGGTCAACGATTGCCTGCTGGTTTTGGGCGTTATTGTGGGCCGTCGTTCTATGGCATCGATCCTCGAAACCAGGAATTTTATGTGGGATTTGCCTTTTGTGCCTTAGGTTCAGGTGGAGGAATATCTGGTAGGGATGGTTATCCTTATATGGCTCCCTTGTCCAATTATGGGGGGGTGCGAGCACCAAATATCGAGGCTAATGAAATCCAATACCCACATTTAACCTTGTGTCATGAAATGGAAATCGATACCAGTGGAGCGGGAACGTGGCGCGGGGGACCAGGTGTTCGCTATAGCATACAGTTTCAAGGTGACCCGACCAATATTGTGATGTTTGGTGATGGAATGAAAATTCCACCGTTTGGCGCAGCAAAAGGGAAGCCTGGAAGTTTGAACTACGTTGAATTGTTAACAATTAATGGGGAAAAGATTCCTCTAGAGAGCAAAGAACCTTCGCGCTCCTTGTCGAAGGGAACGGTACTGACCATGGTTTCCTCTGGTGGTGGTGGTTGGGGAGACCCTTGGCAGAGAGACCCAGGGAAAGTAGAGCAAGATGTCTTAGATGGTGTTATTTCCCGTGCGAAGGCCAGAGAGGATTATGGGGTTGTGGTGGTCGAAGAAGGTGTAGATTGGGCAGCAACGACTGAGTTGCGCTCTGTCTTGTTAGCGTAGTCCATAAATTGATTCCGTAAATGTCTTGGAGATATCTAACGAATACATCATTAGAAAGACTAAAACTCCGATTAGAACAAGATATGAAATACCAATCTTTAGTCTGAAACTGGGCTCGACGCTTAGGTATTGGGCAGTAACTGATTTTTGGCGATACATGGTTAGGACTTCATAAGCCCCGAAAAGCACGATAATAAGTAGAATATAGGCATGTAGTTTCCAAATGAGGAACAGAGCCATCACTAAGCCAATCACCCAGATAAAGGGAGAGATTGCCTTCGAGATTCTGCCCCCATCTAAGGAGCCGAAGGGAAGTAGATTAAAAAGATTTATGAAGGCACTGACATAGGCCAATCCTGCCCAATAGGGACTGCTCGTCAGCATGTAGAGACCTAAACAAACAAAGGTAATCAATGCCCCAGCTGCAGGACCACCAATGGCTGTTATGGCTTCTTCCCGAACAGAATTAGGCATGCTCTTCATTCTTATAAAGGCACCAAGAAAAGGAATAAATGTTGGAGCAGAAACATCTAGACCAAGTTTCTTACTGGTTACGTAATGACCCATCTCGTGAATGAAAATTACTCCAACAAAGCCTACAGCAAATAGCCAACCATATATTTGAGCATAGAGTAATGCCGTCAAACCCATAGTTATAAAGGTCCCTGCAAATTTTGAAGCCTTTAATAAGGTAAACAGCAGTTTGCCGATTACAGCTAGTTTACCAAAATTTAGAAAACCTAAGATTGCTGTGATCACGATACTCAGGATGGCTTTAGAATTTCTTTTCCTTGGTTTTTCTACGAGATCGTAATCAGGTTTATTCTCGTCGTGAAGCATATAATAGTCTCCCTTACTTATTCTGATCATCTTGGAATTACCTTTATATTATATAGTAATCAGTTGCATATTTAGATAGAAGATACCTAGGCCTATTTTATCATTGATATTCCTTTTTCAGAAGAGCTATTAAATTGATAAGGGATAGAATTTGCCTCATTAGAGGTAATTGGATACTTATTTCAGAAAAGTTTATAATTTGTTTATAAATTGTTTAGAGAAATTCAAGACAATTCGCTTAAACTATAGTTAGAGAGCTTCCTAAAGGGAGTGTTCCAACGGAGTCTTGGTGCCAAGGCCTGGTCCATGACACAGTTGGATATCTGAGCGGTAAGCCCAGACGTGGGCATATGCCGCTCAGAGGACACTTATTTAATAATTCTGCACGAACATTTCAATTTCTTCTTAATTTGTGGTTAATTGAAAGGGAGGGAATCGTATGGAAGGACTAGATTTTTTGCTAACAGCTATCTGTTTTTCAGTTTTGGGTTATGGATTATGCTATATGACTCTTTCAGTTAATCATAAATCTAAACCTCAAAATGTGAATACTGAAAATTCAATGCAGCGGTAAGACGGATCTATTCAAAAGGGACCTAATACATGAGTCAGGTAGATTTGTAGGGAAGATATGAGGGTGTGACGGACGAAGGTTTGTTATACCCTTTTTGTTATATTTTTAAAAGCGTAAACTTGCGTTACATTACAAATATTGGTGGAATCAACAAGGTTAATTTTAGTGAAAAATTGACGGCTTTATTGTATAATGCTGAAGATGACAATCATCCAACGTAGCTGCTTAAAGCAGCTACTATTCTTTGTCTTATTGATAGATTTGAAGGATTACCAGGAGTATAAACTAGGAATAGAGGGATTTAAATGAATCCGAAACAGCTAAACTATAAAATGCCACCGGAATGGACTAAGCATACTCGGACCTTTATTTCATGGCCTGTAAAAGCGTCCATGTGCTATCCCGAGAACTATGAGGAGGTCTGTCAGGGTTACACAGAAATCATCAAGGCGATTGCCGAATTTGAGCCTATAACCGTCGTAGCAAATTCTGAGGATTTTAAGAAGCTTTCTTGCTTATTTCAAAATGAGCGGATTGAAATCCTTGAGATCGAGCATAATGATGCATGGCTAAGGGATAATGGTCCAACATTTCTTATCCGTGATGATGGGGATAGGGCAGGGGTCAATTGGAGGTTTAATGCTTGGGGTGGAAAGTACGCGCCTTGGGATTTAGACGACCAAGTGGCTAGTGAGATTTTGAAGCATGTCAAATTGAAAGGGTTTGATGCTCCCCTCGTTATGGAAGGGGGTTCCTTTCATGTCGATGGTGAAGGTACGCTGCTGACAACGGAAGAGTGTCTCTTAAATCCTAATCGGAATCCAAATATGAGTAGAGAACAAATTGAAGCAGTGTTAGGGGATTTTCTTGATATCCAGAAAGTAGTCTGGCTTAAAAAAGGGCTTGATGGAGACGAGACGGATGGTCATGTCGATAATATTGCCTGCTTTGCTGCTCCAGGTAAAATACTCTTGCAGGTTTGTGATGATCCTACGGATGAGAACTATGCCATTACCCAAGAAAACTTAGCCATATTAAAAAGAGAGACGGATGCCCTCGGGAGAAGGTTCGAAATTATCCCAATTCATCAACCTCCCAAACTATGTGATCCCCTTACCAAAGGGCGTTTGACCTTAAGTTATTTGAACTTCTACTTTGTTAATGGAGGAATTGTTTTGCCTGTTTTTGGTGGGAAAGCAAAAGAATTTGATGGATTAGCGGTTCAGGTGTTAAGCCAAACCTTCCCCCGAAGGCGGATACGCACAGTTAATGGAATGGGGATCATTCGGGAGGGTGGAAACGTTCATTGTACAACCCAACAGATGCCAGCAGGGAGGGATTAAGATGAGAAAGGTTAAAGTGGCAGCTACTCAGATGAGCTGTTCTAATAACATTGATGAAAACATTACCAAAGCTGAGGGTTTGGTAAGGGAGGCAGCATCTCAGGGTGCTCAGATTATTTTGTTGCAAGAGTTGTTTGAAACCCCGTATTTCTGTCAAAAGGAAAAATCTCAGTATTATGTTTATGCAACGGAACTAGAGCAGAATAAAGCGGTTAACCATTTTAAAGGAGTAGCTAAAGAGCTTCAGGTGGTACTGCCCATCAGCTTCTATGAGAAAAAAAACTATGCACGTTATAATTCTCTAGCTGTCATAGATGCTAGTGGAGACGTTCTAGGTAAGTATCGCAAGAGCCATATCCCAGATGGCCCAGGGTATGAAGAAAAGTTTTATTTTAACCCAGGAGATACGGGCTTTAAGGTCTGGAATACTCGCTATGGAAAAATTGGGGTTGGAGTCTGCTGGGATCAATGGTATCCGGAAGCTGCACGGTGTATGGCCTTGATGGGGGCAGAACTGCTTTTTTATCCTACGGCCATCGGTTCAGAGCCCCAAGATGGATCGATCGATTCTAAAGATCATTGGCAGACCTGTATGCTGGGGCATGCAGCAGCAAACTTGATTCCTGTAATCGCTTCGAATCGAATCGGGGTTGAGGAAGATGATGAATCGAATATTTCCTTCTACGGATCGTCTTTCATTGCAGGTCCCCAGGGGAATAAGATTGTCGAAGCTGGGCGCACCGAAGAAAGTGTTCTGATCGCTGAGTTTGACCTAGAACAACTTGAGACGCAACGAATCGAGTGGGGGATTTTTCGAGATCGCCGACCCGATTTATACAGAATCATATCATCCTATGATGGGGAGACTAAGATTTAGGAGACGTTTTAATCGTTTGCTGAGGCAGACCTCAATATCTAACCAATATTATAGAAATGATTTCTCCCCCCGGTACAAATGAACCGGGGGGTTTTGCTGATTAAAAAGACTCTTATGAATACTAGTCGAATTTAGGGCGTAGGGAATTTTGAGCTAACTGAGAAGTAGTTAAACTAATTCACTGGTAGATACGAAATAGGCCCTCGCGACTTCATAAACAAAGTTAATTGATTTAGAATTTTTTCCTGCCAAAAGGGCATTGAGCTTATTTAGTGTTGGGTCGGAATCATTTGAGGAAGAGTAAAGCAAAGCTGTAGGTTCCACTTCCAGGACGGTGCCTATTCTTGCTAATAGGTCTAAAGAGGGAGCCCTAAGGCCCCGTTCCAAATAGCCTATATAGGAACTACTCACATTAACTAGTTCAGCAAGTTTTTCTTGTGTAAGGCCCTTAGACTGCCGGAAAAGCCGTATGTTTTTCCCAGCGACCTCTTGAATGTTGTTAGACACACTATCACCTCTCCTTCAATTTTATGTTAGTCACCTCAAACATCTTACCGACTGTGTGTATGTAATTAGATTGAAAAACAAAACATATAGTTATAGAATATAATATTAGAAGTCACGAAATATCAGATGTATATTATAGAGTGCTTAGGTGGGAGGAAGAAAATTGTCGGGATATATTTTAGTTGTCGATGACCAATATGGGGTAAGACTTCTTCTTCATACGGTTTTAGAGGAATCAAGTTATAACGTCAAAACGGTGGCAAGCGGGGCTGAATGTCTAAGCCTTGCGATGTCCTTTAACCCTCCATCGCTCATTCTACTAGATCAAAGAATGCCGACAATGACAGGACTGCAAGTATTATCGATGCTTGGTGAGGACTGTCAGGCTAAAAATATTCCAGTAATCATGATAAGTGCAGAATCCGATATAGAGGAGGTTGCACGAAGTCTAGGCGTTAAAAATTTTTTAAGCAAACCTATGGACTTAAACGTCTTACTCAAAACAGTTGAAGATACTTTAGCTAGGGCGAAGCTGAAACAAAGTGACGTTGGAAGGGGTTAGAGTATTTGATGAATTTGGTTCTAGAAAAGTTGCCACAAGGTTTCTTGTTTTTCGAAAAACAAGCCCCAATGGATTTGTTTGATGCCAGAGGCCTTCTTTTATTGACAAGAGGGCAACTAGTCACAGAATGGATCAGGGAACGCCTGGCAAGTAGTGAGGTATACACATTAAAATCTGAAGTAAAGACGGTTACTCATACTAAGTCTTTTCCTAAGGACCTATATTGGGATATCGTAGGTTCATTATGGAGTATTTATCACGATGTTGGGTTAATTACTTCTGAGCAGATTTCCAAAACTATGGTTAGTATAGAGTGGATTATTAACGAGATTAAAGATAAATGTATTTACATAGATACTAATTCTCTGCGAGTAGATTTAGCAAGTTTCAAAGAACATGATTACTGTACTTTTGTCCATGCTGTTAATGTTGCTATCCTCTCAGCATTAACAGCTAGGGAATTAGGTTATAAGGGGCAACGTTTAAGGTATCTTACAATGGGTGCTATCCTTCATGACATTGGTAAAATTAAAGTGCCCTATGAGATTTTGAATAAGCCAGGGCCATTAAGTAAAAGTGAATTCTACATTATTCAGCAACATCCACTTGAAGGCGAAGCGATGCTTCGAAATGCGGAGGTTTTACCAAGTATCTTAAATACAGTACGACAGCATCACGAACGTTGGAGCGGTAATGGATATCCTAATGGACTAAGTGGATCTAGAATTCACCTAGATGCCCAAATTATTGCTGTAGCTGATGTTTATGATGCCCTAACTGCAGATCGGCCATACCGTAAAGCACTTCCACCTTATCATGCTCTCGAAATGATATTAGCTATGGAGAAGGATTTTAACCCAATGGTGATCCAAGCATTTCGTAAATCCTTAAATCTTTATCCTAAAGATTCCTTAGTAACCCTTAATACTGGCGAAAGAGGTTTAGTTGTAGCTGTACCTACTAGTTTTCCGACACGTCCTCTCGTGCGACTGTTGTTTGACCGTAATGGGAAATATGTAGATAAAGATACATATATAGATTTGATGTGCGAGTTAACCTCTTTTATCATAGAAACTTCTTTCCGTAACTCTAAGGCCTGACTTCCAAAGGTAATTTAATTGACTAAAAAGGGGTATGCTGAAAAATATTGTTAAAAGTACTGTGAAAAAGGAAGAAGTGTCATGGTTACGTATAGCCAATCATCAAAGCTAAGTCCAAACCGTCAAGCGTTTCCTATAGTTAAGAAATTCCTGGATAGAAGTGAACTTCTAAGGGTCAAAGTTCACAACTATAATAAGGTAACCGTGATTGACTGCGGAGTTCAGGTTCAAGGTGGCTGGGAGGCAGGGGTTTTGTTTGCCGAAGTGTGCCTAGGTGGACTAGCCCGAGTAAACTTACATTGGTCAGGTTTAAATGGGTTACGATGGCCAACGGTAGAAGTTTATACAGATCATCCTGTGCGGGCTTGTTTGGCGTCTCAATATGCGGGTTGGCCCATTCAAAATGGAAAGTCCCTTGCTATGGGTTCCGGCCCAGGACGAGCCATAATTCATAAAGGAAGTGTATATGAGACCTCCTCGTGCTACGAAGACTACTCGGAAAGGGCGATTCTATGTCTAGAATGTGAGGGACTTCCGTCAGATGAGGTCGTTCAGCATCTGTTAAAGGAATTAGGATGTGACCCTAAGAATCTTTATATATTAGTAGCTCCTACTGCTTCTCAGGTGGGTTCAGTTCAGATAGCCGCACGAGCCCTAGAAACGGGTTTGTCAAAGCTCATGGAATTAGGGTATGATCTAGAAAGGGTTGATTCTGGCTGGGGAACATGTCCACTTCCTCCTGTAGCAGGTAATCAGCTTAGTGCCTTAGGACGCTCCAACGATGGAATTCTTTATGGATCAACCGTCCTTTATAATCTCAGAGATGAAGATGAGGTCTTAGATGCCCTAGTCAGGCAAATTCCGTTCTGCTCTTCGAAGGAATATGGGAGGCCTTTTTTAGATATCTACAAGGATCATGTAAATTTTTACGATATAGACCCTCTGATCTTTAGCCCGGCAGAGGTATGGTTATGCAATTTAAATAGTGGGCGCTCTTTTCATGCCGGAGCTTTACGTCCGGATCTTTTGCGTGATTTATTTGACCTGACTTAATAAAGTGTGATACAATTTCTTATTATATAATATTGATAACTCAAATAGTGTTCTCGATCGCTTAATTCTATTTAGAAGCGGGGAAACCATTTCCGGGGGTGAATCCTTCACATTTAGTAAAATTATTGTGAGGGTAGGGTTACTTTCGACCCGAATCCGTCAGCTAACTTCGTAAGCGTTGAAAGAGAGGAATACACTTAGCTTTGCTTTGCGATTCCTAGCTTTCCGCTTTAGCTGTAACCCGGACCTTTGGTCGGGTTTTTTATTTTGAGGTATAATTGTTTGTATGGATTTCATGCTACTCAAGTAAGTGGTAAGTTTTTAAGTAGTTTAAAATATTTTCTTTTTCACTCATTTCAACATGAATCAGTGGTTGCTGTCTACCAGCAATGACTCCAGCCCACTTAAGATAGATTGTTTGGGTATAGGATTTATGGACAATTGGATCTGCATACCTTAGGCAAATTATTATGAAATGGGGATTAAGATTGGGTGCTTCAACAAGGTCTTGGTTATTAAGGGTTAGGAGTAAGCTGGTGGTAGTATCCCTTGGAATGTCATTAACCACTGTATAGTCGTCAATAAGAATCGGCTTTTCCAACATTTGTTGCTCAAAAACCAAGGTCCTACTAAAAAGATTCGTAGCTGGATGAGTTCCAACGTTCTTAAATTTAAACTCGAACTCGAACCCTAATTCTTCGGCAAGATGAATTGTAGGAGATTCTAAAAAAGTGAAGTAAGGTCGTGCTGCTTCCCGCTGTGTTTGCCAGGTAGTGATAGAAATATAGACAGAAATAATTGACACTAAAGCAAAAATTGCCGTTGAAGCAGTGACCATGTTACCAGACCAGTTCCATTTTTTAATGTTCCAAGACATGTTTGCCCCCTAATTTAGCATATTTTGATATGTATATTAGTAAATAAGCTAAAAAATTCATTAGCACTAACCAGTGCACTCTATTTCAGCTAAGGGTAAAATTCGATACTTTGAAGCGGGGGACGCTGTATACGGCGTAATCTGGAACTATTCACAATTATTTTTCTGATTAAAGAATGATAGGGAGGGAACAATAGCATATTATTAGATATTTAAAATGCTTCAATTCCACTTGTTATGGATGTTATAGATTGGGAAAAATCAATTAATTAATAGAGCTTAAAAGGGGAAGAGTATATGAAATATGTAAATAATGAGCAGTCTGAAGAAATCATGTTGAATAAGCTAAGTAAAATGGCTGAAGAAAGTGGCTATATTAAACCTGAATTATATCGTAAATACGAAGTTAAACGCGGACTACGTGATTTAGATGGGAAAGGTGTACTCGTCGGCTTAACTGAGATTGGTGAAGTCCACTCCTACATTATGGATGAGGGTGAAAAGGTCTCCGTTCCGGGACGATTGATTTATCGCGGTATTGACATTAGGGATATCGTAAAAGGTTTCACTAAAGAAGATCGATATGGATTTGAAGAAACTGCCTATTTACTACTCTTTGGAACGTTGCCAGACCTAAAGGCTCAAAAAGAATTTGAGGAACTTCTTTCAGTTTACCAAAGATTACCGGAAGATTTTGCTCGTGATGTGATTCTAAAAGCACCGAGCAAAGATATCATGAATACACTGGCAAGAAGTGTTTTAGCATTATACTCCTTTGATGACAATCCTGATGATACATCAATGCAAAACGTCCTAAAGCAATGTCTTAGACTGATTGCCTGCTTCCCATCTTTAGCAGTCTATGGTTATCAAGCTTTTAGTCATTATCACGGCAATCAAAGTCTTTATATTCACAGCCCTCGAGCGGATCTAAGTATTGCTGAGAATATTCTAGCTATGTTAAGACCAGATAGCAGCTATACAGCGTTAGAAGCTAAACTGCTGGATCTTGCGCTTGTGCTTCACGCTGAGCATGGTGGAGGAAACAATTCCTCCTTTGTAACTCATGTTGTAACTTCGACTGGAACGGATACTTATTCCGCAATGGCAGCAGCGATTGGTGCCCTTAAAGGTCCACGTCATGGCGGGGCGAATATTAAGGTTGTGCAAATGTTTGAGGATATGAAAGATAAATTGAAGGATTGGGAGGATGACGAAGAGATTGAGCAATACCTTACTCGGATTCTTTCCAAAGATGCCTTTGATCGTTCTGGTTTAATCTATGGAATTGGGCATGCGGTTTACTCAATATCTGATCCGAGGGCGGTCATACTCAAGCATTATGTTTCCCAACTAGCACAGGAAAAGGGGTTAGTCGACGAATTTAACCTATATGCCAAGGTTGAGACCCTCGCACCTCAGGTTATTGAAAAGGTCAATACAATGTATAAGACTGTCAGCGCCAATGTGGATTTCTACTCCGGCTTTGTTTACAAAATGCTCAATATTCCAATGGAAATGTTTACGCCGATCTTTGCGATTTCCAGAATCGTAGGCTGGAGTGCACATCGTATTGAGGAAATAGCCAATAGTGGAAAAATTATTCGACCAGCTTATAAAAGTGTAGCACCGAGACGAAAGTATATTAGAATGAATGAGCGATCTTAGAAAGATTGTGACAAAACAAAATATGGTATAAAAAGAGAAGCTTTTTGGCTTCTCTTTTGTATAGGCATAAAATCTTTATTTAGGCTTTTTACCCTAAGGTTTGTAGAGGGCATAAATATCTTTTGTTGAAAAAAGAGGAAATTAGGCATTTTCGGTGAATAAGAATGAGAATTTGTTTAATAAGAAAGTGGGGTCACTTAGATGCACAATAAGGGTGATAAGAAAAATGCCATAAACTACGGAATCCAAATAAAACTTTTGATAGGTTTTTTTGCTGTCTTGCTATTGACCTTGTTCATAGGGGGCGTTGGTTATTATGGCGTTTATAAGATGAATCTAGAATCTGAAGATCTAGGTGAACATTGGTTTAAAGCAACAAGTTCCTTGGCGGAACTAATCCAAGATACTGAAGACACTCGGCGCTATCTTTTAGGAGGATTTCTGATGCGTTCAGATTCGAGAACGTTTCAAGATCATAAGGCCCAATTTGCAATTATAAAAGTAAAATGGGAACAAGACTTTGCGGAATTTAATAGCTATGTAAAAACAACAGAAGGTAAAGCGAAAAGCGAGGCAATGAGGACATCATTTAATACCTACATAAACGATGCAGAGCAGGTTTGGATGTTAACTCAGGCAGGAGAGGATGTTGAAGCTAGGCAATTACTGACGCAAAAGAGTAAAGAAAGCTTTGACAAATTACTTATGGATATGGAAGAACAGATGGATTTTCAGGCCCAAGGCGGTAATCAAGCTGTGTTAGATGCAAAGGCTACTAAAAGTACGGTTTTGAGGATCCTGATTATTTTTGTTACGATTGCCTTGATTACAGGAGCAATTATAGCCTTTATGCTGGCACGGCATATTAGCCGTCCTCTTGCTGCGGTTACGAAAGTTGCACAGTCCATAGCAGAGGGCGACCTAACAGTTGACATGCCTGATATTAAGAACAAAGACGAAATCGGAACTTTAAGCCAGGCAGTGAGTGAAATGCTTTACTCACTTCGAGTAGTTATCGGTGAGGTTTTAATTCAGTCCGAGAGTGTGGCTTCAACTAGTCAAGAATTATCCGCTGCTTCTGAGCAGGCAACGGCATCAAGTGAGCAAGTGTCTGAAACTCTTGGCCAAATTGCTGCTGGTGCAACGGATACAGCAGTTTCAATTGGAGAAACCCTTAGTGTAATTGAACAGTTATCTTCAAATGCTCAACAAGTAGCTACAAATGCCGAAAGTGTTAGTCAAAGCAGTGAAAATGCAGCGCAGGCAGCTGAATTAGGAGCTTCTCAAGCAGAAAATGCAGTACAAAAAATTGAAGCTATTCAACAGGTTTCAGTCCAATCAGCTGAAGTAATATTTCGTTTAGGTGATCAATCAAAACAAATCGGCCAAATCGTTGATGTTATCAAGGATATTGCAGATCAGACCAATTTATTAGCTCTAAATGCTGCAATTGAGGCGGCAAGGGCGGGTGAACAAGGACGAGGATTTGCAGTAGTTGCCGAAGAAGTTCGGAAGTTAGCTGAACAATCGTCCAACTCGGCAATCGAGATCGCATCGCTTATTGGAAACATTCAACGAGAGGCTGAACATGCTGTTGGGGTAATGGAAAAAGGTAAGATAGAAGTGGTTGCAGGAGTGGAAGCCGTTAATGTAGCCGGCAATTCCTTCCTAACTATTGTAAAAGAGGTTAATAAAGTAGTTACACAAATACAACAAATTACTCAAGCTGCTCAGCAAATGGCCATTGGAACCTCCGAAGCTGTACAATCTGCGGAGAAAATTGGTGTTTCTGCTCAGCAAGCCGCTGCCAGTACCCAAGAGGTTGCCGCAGCTTCAGAGGAGCAAGCGGCCACGATGATATCAGTAAGCAAATCCGCAGAAGCCCTGGCTAAGCTTGGGGAAAGTCTCATGAGTGCGGTTGTCAAATTTAGGCTTAGCTGAAAATGAATAATTTTTGAGAATCTTGTGTTTTAATAAATGCTCTAAGCTTTTGGCTTGGGGCATTTATTGTATTAGTCTGGCAGTAGGACAGGATTTACGCGAATTCGACATACGTAATATGCGATAATAAAAGATAAATTAGAATAGGAGTGTAATAGGGTGATTTATCAACAAGTAGTATGTATTAGGTGATTTGAAAGGGTGAATTATCATCAAAATCCCATTAATATCGATACTCTTACAGGGGATCCCTGAACAAATGGGCATTGCAACGTTAGCCTTTGTAATCGCTAAGATACCGATCAATTGGAAGAGTATCTTTTGGATTGGGACTATCTTAGCTTTAACTGCCTATATAGTTAGGATGTTTCCTATTCCCTTTGGAGTTCATACTATTGTGTTAATGTTCATGATGTCAATATTTTTAATTAAGATCTGTAGGGCTGAGTTCAGCATCTCCATTATTGCTAGTTTAGTAAGTTACGTAACTCTAGTACTCTTTGAAATTATTTGTCTATCCTTGTTAATGCCTGTTTTAGGAGTTACCCCGGAAAGCTTTATGACGGACTCGTTTGTACGGATTCTAATAACAATTCCTCAAGAAGTGCTTTTATTTTGTGCGGCTTTTTCCTTAAGGTATTTGTACTTAAAAAGAGGGGCTTATGATGAATTTTACAGTAATTAGCGAAAAAATAACGAATGGGTTAACCAGTGAATTAAGTTATAGTGAAGAGAAAAAGGAATTAATCAGCTATGCTATTGAGACCGCTCTCTTATCGATTTGTGGATCCTTCTTGATAGTTTTCTTAGGTTTTCTGGCCAATGCCATAATTCCTGTCCTTATTGCGGCTGTTTGTGGTAGTTTATTAAGAAGACTATCGGGGGGGGCCCACTTTAATACACCCGTAAAATGTTTAATTTACGGGGCCGTTATCTATACCTTAATAGGAGTAGCAGCAAAAGAACTCGTTAACTACTCGCTGACCAATCAATACGTTCTTATAGTGCTTTTACTGATTTCCTTTTTTCTTGTAGCTTTTTTAGCTCCAGTAGATTGTGTTGCTAAACCAATCAATTCTAGGAACTTGAGATTAAAACTTAAGGTTTCTTCCATTGCATTTGTACTTATCTCGTGCATAGTTGTGATTTTAAATAATCATTCGTTAGTTAACGTTAGTATGGTACTAGGTATTTTATACCAAAGCCTAACCTTACTTCCAATATTTAATAGAAGAGGAGGTGAATACAGCCTATGAAGAAATCGATTTTTGCCGCAATTGCTTCAATGTTAATGGTGCTTGCCAGTGCGACTTCCGTTTTTGCCTGCGGTTGGATTGCGTATCAACCTAAAACCCCCAGAGCTTTACAAAAGTAAAAGCAGTTAACTGCATCCTGACTAATTTAGAGGAATACTCATATTTTAAAACCAGGATCTCGAACATTTTCGCAAAAATGAAGGTAACAATGGATTAGATAACATATTAGGCTAGTAATATAAAAGCTGGGTTATTCCCAGCTTTTATATTGAACCAAATAACGGTGATAGTTGAGGGATTCTATGTTTAGATGTATTAGAGATGGATTTGATAGACAATCAATCATTCAATTAACGTTATTCAAAATCACGCTTGGCTTATTAACCTTTCTCGTTGTCATCATTTTATTATATGGTAAAAATTATTGGGAAAAAGAAATGTTAAACATGAACTATCGTTTGGTTTCTAAATTATCCCTTCTACAGTCTGATTTACAATATCATGTCAACACTATTCAAGCAATAAAAAAAGATCAAAGCATTTCTAATGAACAAAGAATTATTAAGTTAACGGATCATTTGCAACCGATCCTTTTCAACCGAAATAATGATAGTACGCTTACTCTTGGTTATTTTGATGTAGATTTCAATCTAATTGTTGCTAACGATAAAAATGAAAATAACATACCTTTTGATGAGATTAAATTGACAATGGGTAAGGACTATATATTTCATGAATTTGCTTGGAATACTGGCAAAATTATAGCTATTTCATTGCCAATCTACGATGAAAATAGATTACTAGGTTATGCTTGGGCTTACGTCGAGAATTTTAACCTATTATTTGAGTCTTACCGTAATATAGGAATAATATTTATTTTAACCATAAGCTTAGTGGTCTTAATTATTCTTTTAATCAGAAAGAACATTGAACAAATAGCTTTATACTTAGAAGAATTTTGCAAGATGATCACTAATTCTGAAAATGATCAAAATCTAATTCTCACAAAACTTCCCGAATTAAGACCTATTCTTTCCAAAATTTCTTTTTATACGGATAGTCTGAAAAAAGCAAACCAAGATTTAGAATCTTCAAGACTAAAAACCACAAAAATTATGGAAGGGATTTCAGATGGGTTTTATGCCCTAGACCGTCATTGGCAGTTTACCTTTGTAAACTACCAATTAAACTGTGTAAATAAGAAAGAGAATACCGACCTATTAGGGAAAAGCATTTATGAAGTATTTCCTGAGAGCATTAATCCCTTGACTTACCAGAAAATGCTTGCAGCTATGTTAACGAATGAATCTGTCCATTGGGAAGCAAAGGGTTTGGCTAATTCTGATCAAGATCATGAATTTCACGCCTATCCCTACAGAGAAGGCTTGACGGTATTTTTTAGAGATATTACTGAGTCAAAACGACAACAACAAGAACTTGGTCGATTAGAACGACTTAATCTTATTGGTCAATTAGCAGCTGGAATTAGCCATGAAATTAGAAATCCACTGACCACAGTTAAAGGATTCTTGCAGTTTTTTGGCGCAAAACCAAGCTACGAAAATGATAGAGAATTTATGGATTTAATGATTTCCGAGATTGATCGTGCCAATACTATAATTACGGATTTTCTATCCTTAGCGAAAGCAAACTCCGATAATATCAAGGCTCAGAATATTAACGAAGTTATTAATAAAGTTTTGCCTATGCTTCAAGCTGATGCTTTTAACAACAATAAAGAGGTTATTGTCGATTTAAATACCTTACCCGATATTATGATCAACGAGAATGAAATAAAACAATTGATCTTAAACCTGGTGCGCAACGGATTGGACGCTACCTCAGAACAAGGTTGCGTTCTCATAAGTACCTTTCTCAAAGAGGATAGGGTTGTATTAGCAATTAAGGACCAAGGAAAAGGAATCCCTCAAGAAATCCAAGAGAAAATGGGCACTCCATTTTTTACAACAAAGGATAATGGAACAGGCCTTGGGCTAGCAATTTCTATGGGGATTGCTCAAAGGCATGGAGCAGTTTTTGAGTTTAAATCAGGTAGTCAGGGAACAGTTTTTCAGACTATCTTTTCAACTTAAAAAGAAGTTAAGCTTATTTAGGCTTATTCAATCTCGGCTCAAGTTAAATCAAAAAGTTCTCTCAGTTCTTTTTCAGTTAGTTTCGAGAGCATGGTTTCTCCCGGTTGAATGACCGAATCAACCAGGGTCTTTTTGCGTGCTTGTAAAGCGTTGATTTTTTCTTCGATGGTTCCTTGGGTAATAAGTTTTATGACTTGGACAGCGTTATTTTGCCCAATACGATGAGCCCGATCCGTGGCTTGATCTTCAACAGCAGGATTCCACCAAGGGTCATAATGAATGACCATGTCTGCACCAGTGAGATTTAATCCGGTACCGCCAGCCTTCAAGGAAATTAAAAAAACTTTACCTTGGCCTGAATTAAAGAAATTGGCCATATTCAATCGTTCGGATGCTTTAGTTGAACCGGAAAGATAGAAATGTTCGATCATTTCAGAACTTAGATAGCTTTGAATGATATCCAGCATGCTGGTGAACTGAGAGAAAATTAGGATCCTGTGTCCGCTATCCAGGGCGTCTGTAAGAATTTCTTGTAAGAGCAGCATTTTGCCACTTTCTCCGGTGTAATTCTCTAAGAACATGGATGGATGGCAACAGATTTGCCTTAGCCTAGTTAGAGCTGCCAGAATTTTAATGTGGCTTTTGTTAAAGCCTACAGCGGCTATTTCCTGGGCTATTTTCCCTTTCGCTTCTTGTAGAAAAGCTACATACAATTTCTTCTGTTCTTCCGTTAAAGGAGCGTTGAGTTGAGTTTCAATCTTATCGGGGAGTTCTTTAAGTACATCTTTTTTAAGACGTCTTAAGATAAAAGGATTAACATGTTTACTTAAGTCTGAGATTGTTTTAGGGTCTTCCCCTTTGATAATTGGCACTTCATATTTTTTACGGAATTCTTGTTGAGATAGTAGATAACCTGGCATAACAAAGTTAAAGAGTGACCAAAGTTCGGAAAGTGAGTTTTCAATGGGTGTTCCCGTTAGGGCAAAATACCCCTTAGCTTGAATCTGCTGGGCGGATTTAGCATTCAGAGTTTGGGGGTTCTTAGCATGTTGTGCTTCGTCTAAGAAACAGTAGGAAAACTCTGTTTTTATAAATTTGTCGATGTCCCGCCGCAATATAGGATAGGAAGTAACTACTAGGTCCCATTGTTCTTCTAGACATGACAAGAGAGCTTCCCTCTCCTGAGGAGCGCCTTCAACGACGAGAACCCGTAAGTCAGGTGTGAATTTTTTTGCTTCCTCTTGCCAATTATAGATTAGCGAAGTGGGGGCGATAACGAGGGCGGGACCTTTGGCGGTAGGTTGTTCCGATAAAATAAAAGCGAGAACCTGTAATGTCTTGCCTAACCCCATATCATCAGCTAGGATTCCGCCAAGTCCATAGGAGGCCAAAGTTTTGAGCCATTTAAAACCGGTTTTCTGGTAATCTCGAAGGATCGTCTGAAGTTCCTCAGGGATAGGGAACTCCATGTCCTGAGGTTCCAGAATATTCTGCACCAATTGCTTAAAAGCATTATTGCGTTGAAATCCGGGCAAATTAGCCTGACGTAGAAAACTATCAATATACATTGCTCTGTAGGCAGGTAAATTGAGCAGTTTCTTATTTAGATCTTCAGCGTTAAGGTCTAGGTTTTCTAAAAGTTCAGCGACGGTTTTCAACTCAGACTGGTTTAAATCAAGGAAGGAACCATCCCGAAGACGATGGTATTTTTTCTTTAAATGGAGGGATTCAAAGATATCCGCAAGTTCGTCTTGGGGTAGGTCATTGTATTCGAAGGATAATTCTAAGATATCCAGAGTTTCGTTAAGTCGAACACGTCCTGAAAAGGTGGTTGTAGTTCGGATTTTTAGCTTGAACTCGTCGGAATAATAGAGTTCAGCTACGTCTCGCAGTTGAGGAAGCCAATTGACAGTGAACTCATAGATTTTCTCCTCTTCTTTAAGGTGGACTCTTCCTTTGGATACCAGAAAATCTGCCTGTTCAAGGATGCGTAGAATCCGTCCTTCTTGTTCAGAAGAACGGATCAGGATGGCATTTCCTCCGTCGCTGGTCTCCTTGCTAGTTTCCCGGGTCGAAATAAAGGGATTAATCACGATCTCCCCGTAGTGAAATTCTAAGCGAGCGATAATACCCATCTCGGATGTTCGGTCAAAATAGATCTTAGCTTGTAACGTTTCATGGGTAAATCTATTTTTTAGGATGGGGTCGACGGATACCGGACCTAGTTTCCCAATCAAAGGCAAGGCTTCCGAAGCGAAAAACTCCGTCTGAGCTGAGGGAATAACAACCTGGCTCGTAGATCCTTGACGAAGGGCTGTTAGTATGGATGGGAGCAAGTCTTTTTGAGTTTTGGAGGCTTGATAGATTTTATGGCGGTAAACGTAATAGCTGCCATCTGGTGTAAGTTGAAGGGGAACTTCAGCACTTCCCAGAGCTAAAGCGAGATCCTGCCCTAGAGATTGTAAGGAGAATTCCATGGGTAAACCATGGCGAATAATTTGGGTAGGCTCTGGGGAAGCAGATCCAATTCCCCAAAGAAAGACGTTGTCTCCTAAGGCGTCTAAAAACCTAGTAAGATAATAGCCCGTCAAAGGCAAGGACTTTTGGTTTAAAATTGCCGTGGAATAATAAGGACCTTGCATTTCCATTAAGGCTGTATGTTGTTCATACATTTCCTGGAGCATAGTGATCAGCGGGGAGTCTTCCTCTCTAAAGACCTGTCTCGTTGGTTCTAAGGTGAATTGCTTACCGAATTCCAGGGATTGACCAGTTTTAAGAGCTTTGAGAAATTGTCCGATATCTTTAACGACATAAAGCCGCTGAAGTCCTATTTTGAGTTGTAAGTAAGTAGTAAGGCGTTGGTTGCCCTTGGTTTGGAGTTCTACTTTGATGGTTAGTTCTTCAAAAGAGGTTTCTTGGCGATGATTCGCAAAAGCAGTAAGAAGCTCTTCAACGACGCGGTTATGCACGATGGGGTCTTTCCAAATTGTCGGCAATTTTTCCTGAGCTGTTTTTAAAACGGCAATCACGTGTTTGCAGGCTCCGGGATACTCTTTAAAGGCCGGGCAGGTGCAGCGGTAGGCACGTATGGTGCTGTCCTTAGCAAAGGCTATCTGAACGGAATATCTCAAACCTCCCACGACGGAAGCATTTACCAGACCTTTTTCTGGATAAAAATTAAAATGGTTAACTCTTCCTGCCTTAGAATAAGTTATACCCTTTGTATACACACCCTCATTATCAGCAAGAGCCTGAATTATCTGTTCAGACAGGTTAAAGCGAGGCATATAAAGTACTCCTTCTCGGGTAAGTTTGATAAACCTGTAATCAGGGTTATCAGTTAAGAATACCATAGTTTAAGTGTAGTCGTCTAATTATGGATAAAAGAATAACATCAAAAGTATGCTTGTTAACGTATGCTTTATGTCGTTAGCCAAAAGTTGTAAAAGATTGTCGAATCATGTATCATTTAAGATAGAGGAAAAGTAAACACCTATGCAGAATTATTACCTGTATATTAGCTAGAATACGAAGCTTAGGGGGGGATGTTCCTTGCTTATTACCTGCGATAATAGCGTGCAAATGGGCTATATCTACCTAATGCCTAATGAAACAACTGACGAGTATACCCTCGATAAAAGTGATATTGGTCTTTACTATGATGTTAAAAGTCTTAGCATTCCAAGAATAAAATGGCTCGGTATGGGTCAAAGTTTGAATCAAATGCGTTTGGCAACCAAGACTTATAGAGAGGCTGTTGATAAAACGTTTCATTGTGAATATTGGAATGACCTTAATAATGAAGGGTATATGATGGGAATTGAACTGTCTTTGAACGAGGATACTCTATTGACTTTGGTTGCCCATCAAGCGTTTAAACTATATGATATTCGGTGGCGTAGTCGTGATTTTAGAGTCCTTACCTTAGCTGCTTATCTCGATGTTTTTAATAAGAATAATGTTATTTATCCCTTATCTAAAGAAAAAGACGCTTTTGTCATTCTATCTATTGATCCGTCGACGAAGGTTGGGAAAATAAGGGCCCTAATCTCTGCAAGGGATGATTTGTATCCCATTGATTATTTGCTGAATCCTTTGTTTATTTTAGCTAATTCAAGCCGCTATTATGGTGAGATTAGTACAATGTGATTAAAGAGGCTTGGTTAAAGACAAGCTTGACGATTACAATGGCTTATAACAAGGCAGAGCTATAATAAATTTGAAAAAAATTTATTATAGCTCTATTTTTTAAAACAAGATCACGACTAGTCCTTTTGATAGATTACTTCTCCATTAATGAATGTCATCACTACTTTCGACATGGTGTCGAAGGGAACACCGTTAAAGACGATGATATCAGCGTCATACCCTTCTTTAAGCCTTCCCAGTCGATGGTCACAGTCTAATACTTGGGATGGATGAACCGTCAGGCATTTAAGAGCGTCGAGTGGAGAAAGACCTTCCGAGATCGCAAGTCCAGCCACCGTCCTAAGTTGATCGATGGAATTATAGGGGTGATCCGAGATTAAGGATACCTTTATGCCTGCTTCAGTCAATTTTAATACTGAATTATAATTTCTGCCCTTGAGCTCCATTTTGATCCTCGGAGTCAGCATAGGGCCAAAAGCAACAGGAATATTCCTCTGAACTAAGTAATCAGCAACTAAGTGGGCCTCCGTGCCGTGTTCAATTACGAGCTTTTTAATCTTAAATTCTTCGGCGATTCTGATGGCAGTAACAATATCATCGGCTCTGTGAGCATGGGCTCGTAAGGATAGCTCTCCGTTCAAAACGGGAATGACTGCTTCTAAGCGGATATCTCGGTTATGTATCTTACCCATTTTCTTTAATTCCATATAATCCTGGGTCCTCATAAACAAGTCCCTTATAAGTCCAGTTATACCCATTCTCGTCACAGGACACTTGCCATGAGATCCATAAGCGCTCATGGGATTTTCTCCGAGGGAAATCTTTAGACCGGCAGGACTTCTAACGATCATTTGATCAATAATGGTTCCATGCGTTTTTATGACTAAGTTTAATCCGCCAACGGCGTTATCACTCCCTGGTCCAGTCATCACCGTGGTCACACCGGCCCGAATAGCATCAATAAAAGCAATGTCTTGGGGGTTTATGGCATCCAGACCTCTTAAATGTGGTGTGACAGAGTCAGAGGTCTCATTGTTATCAACCCCTATCTTACCAGTGGCCTCTTCGATGATTCCTAAGTGTGTATGACAATCGATTAGTCCAGGCAGCACGTATCGTTCTCCGATTTCGTAGACTTGACAAGTTGAAGAATGATTCTCTATAGATTCAGAAATGTGACTAATGATACCGTTTTCAATAAGAATATCCCGAAGTTGATTTTCTCCAGTTTCGGGGTCGATGGTTAAACAGTTTCTTAATAGTAATACACCCATATAAATACCTCTCTGTTATGACTTATCAATATTTAATGCTACTAGGACCTAATATATAGTTATAACCAGATTTTAAATATAAATTCCTAAGAAACATAAGCCTCAAATAAAGGGGTTCTCTTGCTTTTATGTCCCAAAATCTTTAAAATTGGATGATAGACAAGTAGCAGTAAGGGAATCATTATTAACTAATGCCTGAAATTCAGTAGGTTTGAAGGAATAAATTGAATTTCGACGAATTTATGATAGGGCAGGAATAAGAAAAACAGAAGAGGGGTTCGAGTTATAAATGTTAACTGTGGAAAAAATCGGCGGAACATCCATGCTGCAATTTCAAAATGTCCTTAAGGATATTATCGGCTATCCTAGCTCAGAAGGTTTTCGTTATGGAAGAGTGTTTGTTGTCTCTGCTTATGCTGGAGTCACAAATATGCTTCTCGAAGATAAAAAGACTAAGGCGCCGGGTATTTATCAACGATTTATAAAGGGTGAAGATTACGAAGCGGCTATGGATGACTTGTTGAGTAAAACACTAGAAATTAATGATACTTTGGCAGGCCTTGGACTAGATACAAAAATCAGCAAGGATTTTTTAGTGGAACGGATTGAGCAAACAAAAGCTTATCTTAACAGTATGGAAGATATTATTGCTTCTGGGTATGTCGCTCGAGACAGTATTTACTCCGCCGCGAGGGAGTTACTAGCTTCTATTGGAGAGGCTCATTCTGCTTTTAACACGGTGAATATTCTCCGTAATAATGGGATTCTTTCAGAGCTGGTAGATCTAACAGGTTTTCGCGACTCGAAACAACTCTCAATCAGCGAACGGATTGAAAAGTCGTTTAAGAATATAAATCCTCATGAAGCAATCATCGTTGCTACTGGTTATACAAAAGGGATCGAAGGAATCATGCGTGAATACGAAAGAGGGTACTCCGAAATCACTTTCTCAAAAATCGCGACGCATCTTCAGGCGGATGAAGCAATAATCCACAAAGAATACCACCTATCTTCGGCTGATCCTAAGATCGTGGGCGTGGATAAAGCAATTCCCGTAGGCAGAACAAATTATGATGTCGCAGACCAACTTGCTGACATTGGTATGGAAGCCATTCATCCAAACGCTTCTAAACCATTAGAATTAGCTGGAATAAACCTGCGTATTAAGAATACCTTTGAACCTAATCATCCTGGAACAGTTATTTCCAACGACTATATTGGTCCTCAGGCGAAAATTGAGATTATTGCGGGTTCGGATCAAATTATGATCTTAGAAATCCATGATACCTCTATGGTAGGGGAAACTGGGTTTGATTTAGAAATAATGAAGAAGTTCAAGAAGTATAATATAAGCTATATTATGAAGACCACAAATGCTAATAGTATATCCCTCGTGATTTGGCAGAGCGATCTTAGTGATCTCTTAGTATCGGATCTTGAAGCGGAGTATCGAACTGTTACTGTGCAGGAGGCAGCGATAGTTTGTGTGATTGGATCCAATATTGCTATGCCTAGAATTCTGGCTAGAGCGGCCAATGCTTTAGCGAAAAACGATATTAATATTAAATGTATATCTCAATCCCTTCGACAGGTTAATATGCAATTTGTCATCGACCGGGACATGTATTCAAAGGCAATTATGTGTTTAAACGAAGACTTGTGTTATGCAGATATTAATTAGTAATATCGAGTGACTTATAGTGGCAAGGCATTGAGGAGAATCTTCTCATGTATATAGGACAAACAAAAGTCTTGCCGCTTAATCTTTGTGGGGAGGCCTAACTATGTCTGTAGAAAATGTTGTAGATTTCTTTGAGCAACATCAAAAAAGTGTGGAGATATTAACCTTCGAGGATACAAGCACTGTTTCCAAAGCGGCGGAAGCTTTAGGAGTAACCCCGGGAGAAATTGCCAAATCATTACTTTTTAAGGTCAAAGAGGACTTTATCATGATCTTAATGGCTGGAGATAAGCGGCTTGACAATAAGAAATTTAAGGAAATCTTTAATGCCAAGGCCAAAATGCCCGAGGCTGAGGAGGTATCGGAAGCAACGGGGCACCCTGTAGGAGGGGTTTGTCCCTTCGGATTAAGACGGCAGATTCCCGTTTATCTGGATTATTCCCTACAAGCTTATGCTCGCGTCTTTCCAGCGGCAGGGGCATGTAACACAGCTGTAAAATTATCTATAGATGAATTAGAGGAACTGACTGGTGGACAATGGGTGGACGTCATCCAATCCTAGCATTTGCTTTAAGGATAATGAGTGTCAGCGGGATGCAAACCTCTGCGCAGGAGAACCTTTAGGTTCTCTTTTTTCTGTCAAGATTGACCATTTTCTCTATAGGGACTATTATTTAAAGATCAACAGGTAAATTCAACCTTTTGGAAGGAAATAAAATGAGTACGATTTTACCGAGTAAAGATCATCGTTTTAAACACTATTTAACCAATAAATACTGGGTCATTGTCATCGCCCTGTTATGTGCTGTTCTTTGGGGGAGTGCCTTCCCAGTATTAAAAGTAAGCTATCTAGAGCTAGGAATAGCAGCGAATGATAGGTCCGCGATCATAGTTTTCGCAGGAATACGATTCTTCTTAGCTGCTATACTGATTTTCCTATTGACTGTGGTAGGTTTTCGGCAGTCCCCAAAGGTAGGACTGAACATTTTACCTCAACTTCTTTTATTAGGCATACTGCAAATTAGTTTGCAATACTTTTTTTTCTATAATGGATTAGCCCATACTTCCGGTATGAAAGCAGCGATTTTATCATCAGCCAGCACTTTTTTTGTAGTTGTTTTAGCTCACTTCGTATATAGAGATGACCCATTAGATTTCCGAAAAACGTTGGGCTTAATCGCTGGTTTAATGGGGATTATTGTTATTAATTCTGGTCAAGATTTTACCTTGGATTTTTCCTGGTTAGGTGAAGGATTTATGATCCTATCCGGCCTTGTAAGTGCTTTAGGGACTATTTTAGCAAAACGGATTTCCAAAGAGGTTCATCCCTTTGTGGTTACAGCTTGGCAAATGCTTTTAGGATCTCTACTCCTGGTGGTGGTTGGACTACCTGGTCTGAAACCCCACGCCCTGGTTTTTTCCAATAAAGCAGTCATTCTCCTCGTTTATTCTGCTTTTCTTTCCGCTGCCGCGTTTTCTTTATGGTACGCTATCTTAAAATACAATAAAGCTGGAGAGATTAGCGTTTATAAGTTTATGACACCTGTATCAGGAGCTATTTTGTCGGCCTTATTGATTCCAGGAGAAGGTTTGACAGTAAATATGTTTATGGCCCTAGCCCTAGTTGCCCTAGGGCTTATAATTGTTAACTACCAAAGAAGGGTCTGATCGATGTTCGTAGTTCGAAGTTCGAGGTTCGAAAGACCGAAGACCGAGGTCCGAATGGCTTAGCTATATGGAGAAGGATTCGTGGTTTAAGACGAAAGTCAAGGGTAGGCCTCCTGAGACTAGAAGGAAAGGATGTATGATATGGGAAAGACGTTGGTATTAACCGAAAAACCATCTGTGGGCCGAGAAATTGCGAGAATCCTTCATTGTAATCAGAAGGGAAACGGATGCTTTATAGGGGCAAAATATGTTGTGGCTTGGGCTTTAGGGCATTTGGTAACCCTCGCTGATCCGGAGTTGTATGATGAGAAATATAAAGCTTGGAAGATAGAAGATCTGCCTATGCTTCCTACAAAGATGGAATTAGTTGTCATGAAAGAAACGTCCAAACAATTCGGCGTGGTTAAAAACCTAATGAAGAGTCCAGAAATCGTGGATCTGATTATAGCTACAGATGCTGGGCGAGAAGGGGAGCTGGTAGCACGCTGGATCATAAAAAAAGCCGGATGGAGAAAACCTATCAAGCGTCTGTGGATTTCTTCCCTAACGGAACGGGCCATTAAAGAAGGGTTTAACCATTTGAAGCCTGGCAAGGACTATGAATCTTTATATGCTGCTGCAGAATGTCGCGCGGAAGCAGATTGGTTGGTTGGTTTAAACGTCACTAGAGCGTTAACGTGTAAATATAATGCTCAACTATCTGCGGGGAGAGTGCAAACTCCCACCTTAGCAATGGTTGTGGATCGAGAGAATGAGATAAAACAGTTTGTCCCGAAAGATTATTGGGCACTTAAGGCGCTAGGCAAGGGTGTTACCTTGCGTTGGCAAGATCATAGCGGTCAAAACCGGATCTTCGATAAGCAGAAGGCGGAGGCACTAGCGGCTAAATTGACAGGACAAACTGGGGAAGTAATAGAGGTAAAAAAAGAGGCTAAAAAGGAACTTCCTCCTCTAGCCTATGACCTGACTGAACTGCAGCGGGATGCTAATCGAAAATATGGGTTCTCGGCTAAAACCACATCCTCAGTAATGCAGCAACTCTATGAAAATCATAAATTAGTAACCTATCCGCGTACTGACTCCCGTCATATCAGTGAAGATATCGTTCCTACCTTACCAGAACGCTTAAAAAGTGTTGCTCTGGGGCCTTATGTTGATTTGGCTCGCAGCATTTTACGCAATGAATTAGTCATTACGAAACGGTTTGTCGATAGCTCTAAGGTCACAGATCATCATGCTATTATCCCGACGGAACAGCCTCCGACACTGTCTAGGCTAAGCTCTGAGGAACTAAAAATCTACGATTTGATCGTCAGGCGTTTTCTTGCCGTTCTTTCTCCAGCCTTTGAATATGAACAAACAGTCCTTAAGGTTGCAATAAAAGGGGAAACGTTTACAGCTAAAGGTAAACTAGTTAAGCTCAAAGGATGGCGAAAGGTTTATGAAGGGCAGGGTCACTTAGACGATCAATCTGAGACCGGGGATGGAGATTCTGAGCAAACTCTCCCGGAAATTCGCAAAGGGGAGATGCTCAAAAACTTGTCGATTAAGTTAGATCCAGGCAAAACGAAACCTCCGGGTAGACATACAGAAGCTACATTGCTTTCGGCTATGGAACACCCTGGTAAATTGATTGGAGATCAGAAGTTGAGAGAAGCTATGGATCAAAGTCATGGCTTAGGAACCCCTGCTACCCGGGCGGAAATCATTGAAAAGCTGTTCAATTCCTTCTATATGAGCCGTCAGGGCAAAGAAATCATTCCCACCTCCAAGGGAATCCAACTGATTGGTTTGGTCCCCTCAGAACTAAAATCACCGGTATTGACCGCTAAATGGGAACAACAACTGACTGAGATAAGCAAAGGACGAGCTGATAGCCAATCCTTTTTGACAGGAATCAGGGGATACGCAAATCAGCTCGTATCCAATGTGATCGGCAGTGAACAGACCTTTAAACATGACAACTTGACAAGAAATAAGTGTCCTGAGTGTGGAAAGTACCTTTTGCAGGTCAAGGCTAAAAAGGGCGAAATGTTGGTTTGTCAAGATAGAGAATGCGGTTATCGAAAAGGGCTATCTCAAATTTCCAATGCCAGATGCCCGGAATGTCATAAAAAAATGGAGATTAAAGGGGACGGGGCAAATAAGCTGTTTTCTTGTGCCTGCGGATATCGCGAAAAACTGTCTGCCTTTACTAAACGAAAAGAGGCAGAGAAGGGAAACCTAAACAAGCGAGATGTGAGTAAATATTTACAAAACCAAAAAGATAGCGGTCCGATTAATACTGCTTTGGCGGATGCCCTAGCAAAATTAAAGAAATAGGGGAAGTATGTTTTTTAAGCTAGACCATATTGATTGAGTTTATAATAAAGTGTTCCACGTGAAATTCCAAGAAGTTTTGCTGCAGCCGTCTTATTGCCGTTGGTTTTTTCTAAGGAGATCTTAATTTGCGTGATTTCCTCGGAAGTTCCCTTGGTTTTAAGAGCTCCTTGGAGGTTTTGAGCTGTTATTGGGTAAACTACGGATGGCAGACGAGAGCTAAAGGGAGTAAGATTTGAGGGAAGGTATTGACTATTAAGGGTTTCTCCTTCGGAAAGAATGGCTAGTCGTTCGATCACATTGCGTAGTTCCCGAATATTCCCCGGCCAGTCATAGTTTAAGAAACTAAGCATAACCTCCGGGTCGAGGGTAGGTAGTGTCTTTAGATACTTTTGAGTAAATTCGTATAATAAAGCTTGCACTAAATCAGGAATATCCTCGGTCCGTTCTCGGAGAGGCGGGACTTCAAGGGCAATAACATTTAAACGATAGTAAAGATCTTCGCGAAACTCACCACGTTGAATCATCTTAGCTAAGTCGCGGTTTGTCGCGGCAATAATTCGTGTATTCACCGTTAGGGGTTCGGTACCGCCAACTCGGTAAAAACACTTATCCTGCAAAACGCGTAATAATTTAACCTGGAGTTCCAGGGGCAATTCCCCAATTTCATCTAAGAAGAGGGTTCCCCCGTGGGCAAGTTCTAACTTACCAGGCTTGCCTTTGCGTTCGGCACCAGTGAAGGCACCCCCGTTGTATCCAAACAATTCACTCTCGAATAAAGCAGAAGGAATAGCACCACAGTTGATGGCTATAAAGGGTTTAGTAGTTCTTGGACTATCCTTATGTATTGCCTGAGCAAAGAGTTCTTTGCCGACGCCGCTTTCCCCGGTGATGAGGATGGTTGCTTCACTGCTGGCTACTTTACGCGCAAAGAATTTCGTGCGTAGGATGGACCGACTTTTTCCGATAATCCTACTGAAGGGATCATCAGAGGGGTTGGTCTTTTGTTTTAGATCGCGTAATTGAGAGCTAGCCTGGGATAATTCTTCGTTGAGCCGAACGACTTGGGTAATGTCTTGTTCTGTAGAAATGGCACCTACTATCTTACCCTCGTAGATCACCGGAGAGGCATTGATCTGGACATGTGTTTCTGGTCGAGGTCTGTGGTAGGCTTGGCGGATCGGACGTCCTTCATCTAAGATTCCAAGTGTTGCCAAGTCCTTCCTTTCAAAAAAATCAGCAATAGGTCTTCCGACAATGGCTTTCTCTGGTATTGTATACATTTCTTGAGCTTTAGAGTTCCAGTGACTAACGGTCCCGTCGTTTGTCACGACAGTTACAGCCTCGTTGACTGTCTCGAGTAGAGTGTTAAAAAAGGTATTTAATATATTCCAAGAACTAAGTAAATGGCTTACAAATAGGGTTGGGGTAACGATTCCTTTCACTTCACCCCATGGATTAAGTACTATAACAGTACGAAGTTCGTTTAGATGCTCCTGACAAAATAGCAAGGCATCTGTATCTGAATTAGCTACTAGGGGAGGTGACCAAGGGATTTCGTTGAGTACCTGATTACTTGACTTTAGGAAAGAGGCATGTTCTCTGGTAAGGACTCCTACTGGACACTCACCCTGAATTATGACTAAGTGAGCTTTATTAGCCAATTCTAAAGCGTTTTGCAAATTAAGACTCCTGTCTACTAAACGAATATTATGATCCATTAACTCAGACATGGTTAAAGACTTCACGGGTGACCACTCCTTTAGGATAATTTTATCCTAAGAAGGAACGGTTGACTAGGCTTTTTGTTTAAACATATTGATCAATAATGTACATATTTGTTTAAACACTAAGAGAGTGTTTATTGTAACCTTTTTAAAAGAAAAAAGTTTTGGATAAAAATATTGTATTTCTTTCATTATCTAGCAGGGATTTTAAATATTCCGTCAAATATTACATAACAGGATTCAGAAAAATCATAAGGGGAGGAATACAATGTTTCGGAAGAAAAGTAAAGCCTTAGTTGCCATGAGTATCATTATGTCCGCATTAATCATGGTAAGTGGTTGCGGCGCGAGTAAGCCAGCAGCAACTCCTACGGGCGATGCAGAAAGCAAAGAACCTATCAAAATCGGTTTCCTGGGAGCGAAGACTGGGGATGTGGCAATCTATGGATTGAACACATTAAAGGGTTTGAACATGGCAGTCGAGGAACTCAACAAGGAAGGTGTCCTTGGAAGACAGATTCAGTTAGTCGAAGAGGATAACGCAGGGCAAAAGGATCAAGCCATTAACATTACCAATAAGTTAATAAGCCAAGACAAGGTTGTAGCTATCGTTGGTGACCCTACTACAGGTATTACTCGTGTAGCAGGTACCATTGCAAACAGTAAGAAGACGGTTATCATGTCAGCTGGTTCGACAGGTCCAGACGTCGTTGAAATTGGACCCTACGTTTTCAGAGATACGTTACTAGATACAATTGCTGCTCCTGCAACCATGAAGTACGTAATTGAAGAAAAAGGCTGGAAAAATGTTGCCTTAATCACATCTAAGAACAATGATTACAGCGTAGGCTTGTCCAAAATCTTCTCTAAGTCTATCGTTGATAACGGTGGTAAAGTGGTTATTGAAGAATTCATTCAAGACAAAGACACTGATTTTAGTGGACAGATCACCAAAATCAAAGCAGCTAACCCCGATGTCATTGTGTTCTCAGGCTATTACACTGAGGGAGCTCTCATCATGAAGAAAGCTCGTGAAGTAGGGATTAAGGCAGTTATGGTCGGTGGAGATGGTCTTCAAGGGGACGATCTCATGAAAATTGGTGGAGCCGATGTAGAAGGTTCAATCTCTTATGCAGGCTTCTCACCGGAACAGCCAACACCTGATACCGAAAAGTTTATTAACGCTTTCAAAGCAAAGTATAACAATGAGTTGCCGGATCTCTTCGCTGCCCAAGGTTATGACGCTTTAATGCTCATTGCTAAGGCTATCAAAGAAGCAAAGAGTGCTGATCCTGAGAAGTTTAAAGATACCCTTGCTCAGACTAAGAATTATGAAGGTGTATCTGGAACCATTACCTTCCAAGAAGGTCGTGAGCCAATTAAGAGCCCAGTTTATCTGCTGGAAGTTAAGGGTGGCAAGTTCACCTTACTGAAAAAAGTCCCTGTAGAAGTAAAATAAGATTAAAAACCGGGTTTCGATCCCTTACTAATAGCTTGTAGCAGCACTAAGGTCCTAGGACCAGTGCTGCTACAAATAATTAAGGTAAATTCCGACAATTTCCACTATATTACATGATTTTACCCGCATTTTATACTCCCACTTAACTTAAGGAGGGCGCCAAATTTGCCGATTTTAAACAATCTGATGCAGCAACTTGTCAACGGGCTCGCCCTAGGTAGCATCTATGCTCTTATAGCCTTAGGCTACACCATGGTGTACGGTATTATTGGCATGATCAATTTCGCTTATGGCGAAATATTTATGTTTGGCGCATATGCCGGCCTAGTTCTAGCATTGACGAATTACGTTAATGTTTACGTAGCCTTACTAGGCGCTACGGTTATCACTATGGTGCTTGGAGTTGTCATTGAGCGAGTCGCTTATAAACCGCTTCGCCGTTCATCACGACTTTCGGCGTTAATTAGTGCTATCGGGGTATCGATCTTCCTGTCTTCTTTAATGGTTCGGATGAAGGGACCTAATACAAGGGGCTTCCCTAAACTTTTTGAGAATAGAATTTTTGAAATTGGGGATTTCCAGATTACAATTTACCAAATTGTAATTATTGGAGTAGCAGGTCTCTTAATGCTTGGATTACACCTTTTTGTCTCGTATACCAAAATGGGTAGGGCGATGCGTGCATGTTCCCAAGACAGGGATGCAGCGAGCCTTATGGGGGTTAATATTGACCGAGTTATATCAGTGACGTTTGCCATAGGGTCTGGCTTAGCAGGAGCTGCTGGGGTATTAGCCGGTATCTATTTTAACGCAGTTCAGCCTTATATGGGGCTTTTGGCGGGTCTTAAAGCCTTCGCTGCAGCAGTCCTTGGAGGAATTGGAAGTATTCCTGGGGCTATGATTGGTGGACTAATGATTGGCTTAACCGAAATACTAGGTATCACAGTGAACTTATCTCAGTACAAGGATGCCTTCGCCTTTACCATCCTTATATTGGTGCTCTTGTTCAAACCATCGGGAATCATGGGGCGAAAAGCCAATAAAAAGGTGTAAGGAGGGAATGGCGATGAAGAAATTACTTAATAATTGGATTGTCCAGGTTCTGCTGTTCCTTAGTGTGCTTGCCTTAACTGCGTTGAGCACATCTATTATTCAGGACATTATTCCACCCTATCTTTTAATGATTGGATTATTTATAGGTATAAATTTAATCATGGCCCTAGGCTTAAATCTGATTACGGGAGTAACTGGTCAGCTGTCCCTAGGTCATGCGGCATTTATGAGTATCGGAGCATATGCTTCGGCGATTGCTACTGTAAATTATGATCTGCCATTTCTGATTGGAGTTTTAATTGGCGGTCTCGCAGCGGGTCTGATTGGGATAATTATTGGCTTTCCGACTCTGCGTCTGACAGGGGATTACTTAGCTATTGCCACGTTGGGTTTTGCAGAAATCGTGCGAGTCCAATTCACGAACATGAAAATTACCAATGGTGCCATTGGTTTTCTAGGAATTGAAGGATCCACTACCTTTCCTATCGTTATGACTATTGTAGTGCTGACAATCTGCTGCATGGTGTGGATAGAAAATTCTCGGAACGGTCGGGCTATGCTTGCCATTCGAGAAGATGAAATTGCTTCCTCAGCAGTTGGGATTAACACGACATTGTATAAAATTCAGGCCTTTGCCATTGGCTCTTTTTGTGCAGGAGTGGGGGGAGCGCTGTTCGCTCATACCACGACGTTTATTCAACCCACCGATTTCGGCTTTCTTAAATCCGTCGATATTTTAAGTATTGTTGTTCTCGGGGGATTGGGAAGTATTCCGGGAACTATCATTGGTGCGATCGTTCTTACCTCAGCCCCAGAAATCTTAAGACCACTCGCAAACTATAGGATGATTGTTTACGGGTTACTGCTGGTTGTGATCATGATCTTCCGTCCCTATGGTTTATTGGGCGGAGTGAATTTAAGGCAGGCCGTTCGCCGTGCATTAATGATACCTAAGAAAAAACAGGCCGGACGGGGGGAATAAAGGTGAGTTTATTAACTTTAAACAACGTAACCATCCGCTTCGGCGGTCTGACTGCAGTAGATACAGTGAACTTAGAAGTCAAGCAGGGCGAAATATTAGCCTTAATTGGTCCTAATGGAGCGGGTAAAAGTACCATGTTTAACCTGATCACCAGTATCTATCAACCCACCGAGGGCACAATAACCTTAGAAGGCAAATCCTTAGTTGGTGTCGCTACCCATAAGATTGCGGATATGGGTATTACCAGAACCTTTCAAACGATTCGCTTGTTTACAGAACTCTCTGTCTTGGACAATGTAAAAATTGGATGTCACTGCCGAGGGAAAGCGGGCTTGTTACAAGCTTTAACTCGCCTGCCGGGGATGAAACGTGAAGAAGCGGAAATAGAAGAAAAAGCGATTAAATCCCTTGAATTTCTCGATTTAGCTTCAAAGCGGGATGAAATGGCGAAGAATCTCTCCTATGGTGAACAAAGACGTTTAGAAATTGCCAGAGCTTTGGTATCTAAGCCGAAGATTCTTCTGTTAGATGAGCCAGCAGCTGGAATGAACCCTCAAGAAAAGGTAGTTTTAATGGAAATGATTCGCAGAATTCGGGATACAGGCATTACTGTTTTTCTTGTAGAACACGATATGAAACTAGTTATGGGTATTTCTGAGAGAATTGCTGTGCTGGACTATGGTAAATTGATTGCTGAAGGGACGCCTCTAGAGGTTCGAAGTAACAAAGCTGTTATCGAAGCATATTTGGGCTCCGGTAAATTTAAAAGTAGAATTCGGCGCTAGGGAGGACCAAGACATGTTGAAGTTAGAAAAGGTAGATGTGAGCTATGGCTCAATTAAAGCGTTACACGGTATTTCCCTAGAAGTAACAACGGGGGAGATTGTTGCCTTAATTGGGGCAAATGGAGCCGGAAAAAGTACGACACTGCGCACTATTTCAGGACTCCTAAAACCGTCTAACAAAGAGAGTAAGATTACGTTCAAGGAAAAGCAAATTCAGGGCATCTCCCCTCATAAAATTGTGGAGATGGGCCTGTCTCATGTACCGGAAGGACGTCGCGTATTTCCAGACATGTCCGTCTATGAGAACCTTTTAATGGGTGCCCATAGTCGTAAGGGTAAGCCAGACCAGGCAGATTTCGATCGCGTATATCACCACTTTCCTAGGTTAAAGGAAAGAATTAAGCAATTAGCTGGCACCTTATCTGGTGGAGAGCAACAAATGCTCGCCATGGGTAGGGCTCTGATGGCTAGACCAAGTCTGCTGATCCTAGATGAACCAAGTATGGGTTTAGCCCCAATGCTAGTAGAAGAAATCTTCCATATTATTGAAGACATTAATGTTGCAGGAACAACGATTCTCCTTGTAGAGCAAAATGCTCATCTAGCCTTGGAGATTTCCAATCGAGCTTATGTATTAGAAACTGGAGAGATTGTCTTGGAAGGTATGGCCAAAGATCTAGCGAAGAATGAAGATATACGCAAATCTTATCTCGGAGAGTAATTTTGAGTGAGTTTCATTCGTATTTCACTAAGGAGGCAAGTAGGATGAAATTCACAAAGGATCAACTTGAACGGTATTCAAGACACCTTAAATTGAAAGAAGTTGGAGCGAAGGGTCAAACCAAGCTACTGGAATCTAAAGTTCTAATCGTTGGAGCAGGAGGTCTTGGTTCACCAGCAGCAATGTATCTGGCAGCAGCAGGCATAGGAACCCTTGGACTTGTTGATCCGGATGTGGTTGACTTATCCAACCTCCAGAGACAAATCTTACACACAAATAAAGATATTGGCAAGCCCAAAGTCATCTCGGGAAACGAAACTATACAGGCGATGAACCCGGATGTCGATGTTGTGGCGTATCAAGAATGGGTTAGTTCAGCCAACATAAAAGACATTATCCAGGATAGAGATTATGACTTTATCATCGATGCGACGGATAATTTCGAATCTAAATTTTTGATCAATGATGCTTGTGTGCTTTTAGAAAAGCCTTTTTCTCACGCCGGAGTACTTCAACTTCTTGGACAAACTATGACTTATGTACCAGGGAAGGGCCCCTGTTACCGGTGTGTATTCTTAAATCCTCCACCGGCAAATGCGGTTCCTAATAATAAGGATGTTGGTGTACTGGGTGTGATGCCAGGCATCCTCGGTACTATTCAGGCAACTGAGGGAATTAAGTATCTTCTTGGGATAGGAGAGCTCTTAACCGGAAAACTGTTGATAGTTGATGCTTTGACTATGGATTTTAGAAAGGTTGAGATCTCAGCAAGAGTAGGCTGTAGAGCATGTGGTGTTTGTCATCCTGAGTGTTAGCGAAGGATCTAGATACTTCAGTCGTCCCTCTACAGGATAACAAAGCCTTTAAGTTGTTTTTCATAGCAATGCTTTAAGTTAATAAGATTTTTTCTCCATCAAAGGAGTTCTTCTTTCTAATCTGTGGTAGTTGTCTTACAACTCTAGATTTGAAAGAGGTTCTCCTTTTCTGTCGATATATTGAAATTATTGTGCATTTGTGTCTAAATAGTAATGAAAATGATGGCACAAAAATTGCATAGTATTTATCTTGAAAGAACCAATTAATAGTTTCAGATTTCATAACTAAGGGAGTGAATGTAATGCGTATCACTGAGCATCCGATTTTAGAGTTTCAGCGTGGGGAAGAGGTCACTTTCTTCTTTGAAGGGCAGGAACTTAAGGGCTTTGAGGGCGAAACTATTGCCGCAGCGCTTCATGCAGCTGGAATTAAGGTTCTAGGCCATAGTCCAAACATGCACCGACCTAGAGGTCTGTTCTGCGCCATCGGAAACTGTTCTTCGTGTCTGATGGTTGTAAATGGAGAACCCAATATTAGGATCTGTGTAGAAAAGCTTAAGCCGGGCATGAGAGTAGAAACTCAGCAAGGAAAGGGGTGCCTTAAGTGAAAGAAATAGAGATCCTTGTCATTGGCGGCGGTCCGGCTGGTCTAAGTGCTGCTACTGCAGCAGCTAATTTAGGTGCCAGCGTCCTTGTCTTAGAACGAGACGGGAAACCTGGTGGTCAATTGGTCAAGCAAACTCATAAATTCTTCGGTTCCAAAAAACAGTATGCTGGGGACCGCGGTTACCAGATCGGTAATCTTCTGATAGATGAATGCGAAAAGAATCCCAAAGTTGAAGTGTGGACAGATTCGACCGCTCTTGGGATTTATGAAGATGGAGTAGTAACGGCTGAAGGCCAAGGCAAACACTTGAAAATTAAACCTAAGAAGATAATTGTAGCTACCGGTGCTTCTGAGAAAATGATTGCTTTCCCTAATAATGATTTGCCAGGCATTTATGGAGCTGGCGCTGTACAGACCTTGATGAATGTTTATGGTATTGTCCCTGGAAAACGCGTGTTGATGATCGGCGCGGGTAATATCGGACTGATTGTTTCCTATCAATTGATGCAGGCTGGAGTGGAAATAGCTGGGATTATTGAAGCTTCTCCAACCATTGGTGGTTATTTAGTCCATGCTTCTAAGATTCGACGGGCAGGAGTGCCTATCTTAACCTCACACACTATTATTGAAGCTTATGGACAGGAAAGTGTTGAAGGGGCTAAGATCTGTCAGCTCGATGCTCAATGGCAGCCAATTCCTGGGAGTGAACAAGACCTAAACGTTGATGTTATTTGCCTGGCGGTGGGACTGAGCCCTTTAACTGAGCTTTGTTTTCAAGCAGATTGCCAGATGAAATATGTGCCAGAACTTTCTGGGCATGTCCCTATTAGAAATGAGTCTTTAGAAACCACTCGTCCAGGTCTCTATGTTGCCGGGGACGTTAGTGGGGTTGAAGAAGCTAGTTCCGCTATGGTAGAAGGACGTTTGGCAGGTATTTGTGCCGCCTACAGTCTAGGGTACGGAACGGATGAGGCTCCAAAGCTTCAAAGGGAAGCCTTAGCCGAGCTAAGTGAACTACGCGCTGGCCCTGCCGGACAAAAGACTGTGAAAGGGATTATGAAACTGATGGATAAGGGGGGAGCTGCATGCTAAATAAGACAGGGGTACCAACACTTGAAGATATACAAACTGTTTCTCCTTCCGAGGAAAGACTTAAAAAAGGTCCCGTCGCCATCATTGAGTGCTTTCAGGAAATTCCTTGCAATCCCTGCACTGAAGCCTGTAAGCAAGGTGCAATTCGACCGATGGAGGATATTAACAATTTACCAAAATTGGACTTGGATAAATGTAACGGTTGCGGTGTCTGCCTAAGTCGCTGCCCGGGGCTGGCAATCTTTATTGTTGACGCATCCTACAGCGATACGGAAGCTATTGTTAGAATTCCTTATGAGTATTATCCAGTCCCACAGGTCGGCGAAAAAGTGGTGGGATTAAATAGGGCAGGGGATGAACTTGGCACGTTTGAAGTAAGTAAAGTTCAGTCAGGGGGTCAGAAAAATAAGACCTACACTATATGGCTGATCGTACCTCAAAGCCTTGCAATGGAGGTACGTGGTCTGCGTTTAAGAAGTACAGAAATACAACCTAAGGAAACGATAGTTTGCCGATGTGAAGATATCACCTTAGGCGAAATTCAGGCACTGATTAAGGAAGGTTACAGTACAATTGATGAGATTAAACGGGCGGCCCGCGCGGGAATGGGTCCCTGCCAAGGACGCACCTGTCGGATGCTGATCGCTCAGGAACTAGCTAAATTTTACAGTATTCCTGTGGGAGAGGTTTTAATGCCAACGTTTAGACCAACAGTCAAGCCAGTGAAACTGGGAACGTATGCGGGGGGTGAATAAATTGCAAAAAAGTGCGAACGTAGTGATTATCGGTGGCGGGATTACAGGCTGTGCGGTAGCCTATGAAATGGCTGTCCGCGGGGTAAAGGATATCGTTGTCATTGAAAAACAGTACCTTTCTTCTGGGGCTACAGGTCGCTGCGGTGCCGGTGTCCGTCAACAATGGGGAACCGAGACCAACGCTATTCTGGCACGTGACAGCGTAAAACGCTTTGAGGGTATGAACGAAGAACTTGAATATGATCGGGATATCGAATTCAAGCAAGGCGGATATTTAATGGTTTCCTACACCGAAAAAGAGTGGGATCAGTATAAAAAGAATGTTGCAGTTCAGCATAACCTTGGAATTCCAACGAAAATGATTACACCCTTAGAAGCTCAGGCAATTGTTCCTCATCTAAACCTCAATGGACTGATCGGTGCCACCTTTTGTCAATCGGATGGTCATGCTAATCCATTTCATGTAGTGGACGCCTACTACAAAGCAGCCCGGCGATTGGGAGTAAAATTTGAGACTTATACCTCTGTAACCGGGATCACATTGGAAAAAGGGAAGGTTACAGCTGTTCAGACCTCTAAAGGAGATATTGCTACTTCAACAGTGATCAATGCTTGTGGTTATGCTGCAGGTACTATTTGCAAGATGGTGGGATTCGAACTGCCTCTCTATCCCCAACGGCACCAGGCGTTAGTTACCGAACCGGTTGAACCCTGCCAGGGACCGATGGTCATTTCTCTGCACCATCGTTTATACTGTCAGCAGACTCCACATGGCAGCTTTATTATGGGAGTGGGCGACCCCAATGAACCTAAGGACTTTAATATCAATTCCAGCTGGGAGTTTTTGGAGGATGTCTCTCGCCAAGCAACAACAGTCTTGCCGCTTTTAAAGAACCTCCGTGTCGTTCGTCAATGGTCGGGTCTTTATGATATGAGTCCAGATGCTAATCCGATTCTGGATGAAGTTCCGGGCGCTCAAGGAATGTGGGTAGCTGCCGGGTTTAGCGGACATGGGTTCATGGTTGGTCCCCAGACGGCCGTTCTTCTAACTCAAAAGATTCTCGGTCAACAGTGCTTTATGCCGATTGAACGATTTGGTTTAGCGCGTTTCCTCGGGGGAGAATTGGATCTTGAATCTGCGGTGGTCTAAGAGTCGATATTCAGGTATTATTAACATACGGAGGTGGAATGTTTGAAACTCTTAGCTAAGGATGAATCCTTATGTATAGGCTGTGGAGAATGCGAAGCAGTTTGTTCAAAAACGTACTTTAAGGAAATTAGCCCAGAAAAATCATGTATACGAGTTGGTGACCAAAAGATTCAGGTCTGCACTCAATGTGGTGAATGTATTGATGTTTGTTCAGTAGCGGCCATTTCACGGGATAAAAACGGTGTTGTTCGAATTAACAAGAAACTTTGTGTTGGTTGCTTTATGTGTGTCGGCTTCTGCCCGGAACTTGCTATGAAAATGCACGGGGATTTGTTGGAACCTTTCAAATGTATAGCTTGTGGACAATGTGCAAAGATCTGCCCAACCCATGCGATTCACATTTCGGAAGAAGCTTAGGAGGAAATTAGATGGAAAAATTGGAACACAAGTTTCTCAAGGAATATAACTATGAATTAGGAGCTGTCGACAAAGGGTATACAAACCGAACGCTCTATATTAATGTCGGTACTCATGAAATCAAAGAAAAGCCTGTCACATCCTTAATGAAAGACAAATTCATTGGCGGCAAGGGCTTTGGTCTATATTACTTGTGGCAGGCCGTGACTGAATCGACAAAGTGGGATGACCCAGAAAATGAAATCATTATTTCCAGTGGTCCAATTGGCGGAATTACTCAATATCCTGGTTCAGGAAAATCATTGGTTGTGACACTTTCTCCCCTGACGAATATGCCAATTGACAGTAACGCAGGTGGTTATTTTGGCCCCTTCCTGAAATTTGCCGGTTTTGATGCTCTTGAGCTTCAGGGTAAAGCTGAGAAGGATGTGTTAATTTTTATCGATGGTACTAAGGGGACGATTACTATCGAGGAAATGCCCGGAGGGGGCGTGGATACCCACATTCTCGGCGAACAACTAACCGAAAAGTATGCTGATAACGAAGAAGACAAGCGAAATATCGCTGTGATTTCTACCGGGACAGCTGCAGAGCATACGAATATTGGTCTTCTAAACTTTACCTTCTACGATGTGCGCCGAAAAGGAATTCGTCTAAAACAGGCTGGCAGAGGTGGGATTGGTACTGTTTTTAGAGATAAACATATCAAGGCTCTGGTCATAAAATGTGCAGGAGTTAAGGGTGACCTGAACCATCCAGTTGATAAGCTTACTCTGAACAAAACAGGGATTAAGCTCCATAAAGAAATGCATGATCTCGATAATTCTCAAAACCAAATGCGTAAAATTGGGACCGCTAATATTATTAGTATCATGGACCAGTATGATCTCTTGCCAACTCACAATTATAAATTTGGCGCTCACAAGGATACCTTTAAAATTTCCCCAGAAGTTTTCATCTCAAAAGTGACCCAGAATTCCCCGGATGGCTGCTGGCATGGCTGCAGTATGGCTTGCGCTAAGGCCGCTGATCACTTTGAACTGAAGACAGGACCCTACAAAGGTCAAAAGGTGACGATCGACGGACCTGAATATGAGAACGCAGCAGGTCTGGGTTCGAACTGTGGTATCTTCGATCCAGATGTAATCCTAGAGTTAAACTTTTACTGTGACACCTATGGCATTGATACGATTTCCTATGCTACTCTGACTGCCTTTGTTATGGAATGCTATGAAAACGGTATTCTCAATAAGGAACGAACCGGAGGTTTGGAACTTAATTTCGGTAATATTGAAGCAAACTTTGAGCTTATTCACCAAATGGCTAAGGGTGAGGGTTTCGGTAAGATTGCCGGTCTTGGAATCCGTAAAATGAAGGAGATCTTTGCAAAAGAATATGGTGCAGATCCTCAATTCCTCTTCGATATCGGTATGGAACAGAAAGGTCTTGAGTTTTCCGAGTATTTGCCTAAGGAATCCTTGGCTCAACAAGGGGGATACGGCCTGACCAATAAAGGGCCTCAACACGATGAAGCTTGGCTGATCTTCATGGATATGGTTAATAATCAGATTCCAACCTTTGAAGATAAAGCAGAAGCACTTCACTATTACCCGATGTTTAGAACTTGGTTTGGCTTAAACGGTCTCTGCAAACTTCCTTGGAACGATATCGCTCCTGCGGATAACAAATTGACGGACGAACCTGCAAAAATACCTGAGCATGTTCAGAATTATGTTGACATATTCAACGCGGTTACGGGTAAAACTATTGACAAATTTGAACTGATTCGTCAATCTGAGCGAGTCTACAATTTCCAGAGAATCTTTAATATACGAATGGGTTTTGGTAAACGTATACATGACAAACTTCCTTACAGAGCAATGGGACCAGTTACAGTGGAAGAGTATCAGTCCAGAGAAGAGCGTTATGATCAACAGCTCAAGGAGCTTTTGGGCTATGATACGACAGGCAAAACCACTGAAGAAAAGATTAAGGTCCTGAGAGAATACCGTGAAGACCAATATGAAAAACTCACTGATGCAGTCTATAAACGACGGGGCTGGACTATGGACGGCGTACCAACCGTCGAAAAGCTTCGGGAATTAGGGATGGATTTACCAGAACTCCTAGAAGTTGTTGAAAAACATCGGTAGGTGATAATTTGATCAAGCTAAATAACAGGGATTGCGAATGGCACGAAGGGCTGACGGTTGAAGAGCTTTTGAGGCTTAAGAACTACACCTATCCAAGGATTGTTGTTTCAGTTAATGCTGTGATTGTTCCCGAGGAGGCTTATGCTTCTACGGTCATTGAGGATGGAGACAAAGTAGAGGCAATACACCTTATGGCGGGAGGATAAACAATTAAATAGTTCTATCGCTAGATGAAAGAGATCTGTGGCAAACCGGGAAAAAAGGTTTGTTGCAGATCTTTTTTCTCAGTTGTTTTTAGCATTGTAATAGAGGAACTACAGGATAAGCGGAGAATTAAGGGTTATAGAGGCAGATGTTTCTGTTGTAGTGTTCAACATTGAGCCTATTCAAAAAGGAGGGGATTGACGTGAAAAGGCAAATTACAAAAGCGGACTTCTCCCTAATCAGTAAGGAACTAAACCACTATGTAAGCAACGGGATTATCACAGAAGAGCAAAAAACCGGGATCATGGAGATTTACGAAATAAAGGGTGGGCTTAACTTTATTCGGGTAGTAGTGACAATTGGAGCAATTTTAATAGGTCTTGGAATCTTAAGCTTTATTGCTAGTAATTGGGATGGAATGAGTCATTTGATTAAGCTGATTATTATCTTTGGGTTTTTCGGAGGAGTAAATCTTGCGGGGTATATACTTTCCGAAAATAATCCTAAGACGGGGCGAAGTTTGATTTACTTAGGAACCTTAGTTTATGGAGCTGGAATTTTCCTCATAGGACAGATGTATAATTTCGGCGGAGACTTTCCCACGGCGTTTCTGCTTTGGTCCTTAGGAGTACTCCCGATGTCGTTTCAGCTTAGGGACAGGCATTTGATGCTATTCTCGAACATCCTGTTCGGAATTTACCTTTTCGGTTCATTTGAACAGGGCTTTCCTTATGCAGGCTGGATAGGGATACCTCTTTTATACTTTGCTTACCACTATTTTGATAAGTCAAGACTCCTCTTATTCTTTGCAAATATAACGTCCTTAAGCTTTATCTTGCAAATAACCATAAGATATGAGGTTGAAGGTTTATATATTGCCTTACTCTTTTTCTTGATCGGACTTGTGATGTATGGCGTGAAACACGAAGTTGAGCCAGATATTTTTCAAACTCAAGGAACCATTCTCTTTGGGGTAGCTGGTGTGATTCTAACAATCCCTGAGTTGTGGGACGTTTTGGTCAGTGTTCAGTCAACCCGCTTGGCGAGTATCCTCTTTGCAATCTCATTTGTGGGTTTGCTGTTTTTCCTGATTAGAAAGGGGAGCCTTATCAGCCTACTTTTTGTGTGTGTTACAATCTTCCGCTATTATACAGATACCTTTGCGTTTTTACCTAAATCCCTGTTTTTTATCGTAGGGGGTCTGTTATTACTTGCCTTTGGTTTCTACTTTGAACGTATGAGAAGTCAACAAAAGGGGGGATTTTCTCATGACTAAGAAAAAGACGTTCTTACTAGCTATAGCAATTCCTTTGTTGATCCTCCTAGCCATGACGATTAAACCTCAAGCAACGGTTCTCTTCGGACAAGAGATCCTTCTGGAAACAAAGGCTTATGACCCTACAGATTTGTTTAGAGGGGACTATGTTGCTGTTAATTTCGCAATTACGGATGTTCCGAAGTCTAAGGTGAACTTGCCCTTAGACAAGGTATACAATAAGAATCTATATGTAAGTCTCAAACAAGAGGGCAAGTATTATGTAGTCGACCAGGTTAGTGAAGTTAAACCAAAGCATGGAGTCTATTTAAAAGGAAGATTCCAAGAAGGATTTAATGAGTTTGGTGAAACCACTAATTACCGGGTTGATTACAGTTTGGATAAGTATTTCGTGGAGCAAGGAAGCGGCAAGGACCTCGAGCAGGAATCTATCAAGGGAGGGCTTGAAGGAACCGTTAAGATCCTTGGTGGGTACGGAGTTCTTACGGGAATTGCCAAGCGCTAGGAAAACGGGTGAAACAGGGGGACAGGTGCATTGTTTCGTTTGAAACGAAACAATGCACCTGTCCCCCTGTTTTTCCCTGGTGTTTTTGCAGTAGAATCACATTTAAAAATATTTTGAAAAGATTCAGATAGTAAGAAGGATTTTGTAAAAAGAAGTAGAATATATACTTCAAATGCTTGTCGACAGCCTACATTCCACAGTATGCCAACAAAATTTTGGAGGGCAGATCATGAGTTTAATCATCAAAAGTGTTCCGTACCATTTGCAAGTCTATGAAATTATTAAGGAAAAGATTTTAACAGGGGAGTTGGAGAGCGGTGAAAGGATATATGAGAATAAGATCTCTCAGGAGCTTGGAGTAAGCAGAAGCCCGGTGAGGGAAGCTCTGAGGATGCTTGAACAAGATGAGTTTCTGGCACTTACCTCTTCCGGTTTAATTGTTAATCCTATGGATTTCGAAGACATGGAAGAGATCTATCAATGCAGAATGGCAGTCGAGCCTTTTGCAGCCAAACTTTCGGTAAGCAAATTTGATCAGGAAAGTATCGAAGAGCTTCAGGAATGTGTTAATAAAGCAAAAGAGTATCATGCCACAAAACAATTTAATAAAGTTATTGAAGCAAATACATGGTTCCACAATCTGATTGTCAGAAAATGTGAGAATAGCCGCCTTAAGTCTTTCATCGAAAAGATAGGTTTCCTGGCAATACTTTCAAGAGTTTCAGAGTTTCAATGCTATCAAAGGGACGAAGATTATTTGGAAGAACACCAAGCAGTTGTAAACGCTTTAAAAGCTGGGGATGAAGATTTGGTTGAAGTGACTCTCAGAAACCACATAGAAAATGATTTAACCTTTTACAAAAGAAAATATATGGAGAAAGAAGCTTGTCAGAAACCCTTAGACTCAAACACAAATCTAATTGATTAGGGGGGTGATACCATTTAGAGGCATGTGGAGACCATTGCTTCCGATCACCAAAAGGATTTAAAAAGAGAACAACCAATCACAAACAAAAAGAAAGAGGGTAGTATGATGTTTAAATTCAACAAAAGAGCGATCGCAAGTGTTCTGACACTTGCGATGGCCGTTGTCACTCTTGCAGGATGCAGCGGCGGAGCTAGTAAAACTCCCAGCGGCACTTCGGAAAATTCTAAGAAACCTGAGGTTGTATATCGTATAAATAGCACCCAGGCTGTGGACCTGTTTGAACAGCTGGAGAAAAAATTTGCTGAAAATGTCACAGAGATGTCTGGAGGCCGCATTGGCTTTGAGTTTGTCCCTACCGGTTCCATCGGTAGCAGCACCGAGGCCCTCACCTCCGTCCAGATGGGCACGTTGGATTTTGTAAATGGCGGCTCTGACGAGTTGGGCTCCCTCGTTCCCAATTCCGACTGGGCACAGCTGCCCTTCTTCATCAATAGTCATGAGCAGGCCGACAAAGAGTATATGAATGGCTTCATCGGCAAATTTGCCGATGAGCAGTATGCAGAAAAAGGGCTTGTCTCTGTCGTCCGCGTCGACAACTCCTTCCGCACGCTGGGCATCAAGGACAAGGCTGTAAACAGCAGCAACGACCTGAAGGGCTTGCGTATTCGTGTGCCTAACCAGCCTCTGGCGCTACGTATGTACGAGCTTATGGGTGCTCTGCCCGTAGCAATTCCCGCCCCTGAGGTTCTGATGGCTCTGCAGCAGGGCACCGTGGATGGAGCGGACAATGCCGTCCTCCTCTTTGACAAGTTTAAACTTATGGATTCCTTCAAAAGCGTCGTTTTACTGAACTACGGCTTCGGCACCGTCAATATCTTTGCCTCTAAAGAGATTTGGGACACCATGTCTGCGGAAGACCAGAAGATTATGAAGGAAGCCGGCCTCAAAGCCAGAGAGTGGTATACTGCAGAACTTCTTAAGCAGGAAAAGGAACTCATTGAGCGTTTAAAGGCCGAAGGCAAGAATGTCATCGTACCCGACGACAAATGGAAAGCCGAAATGTACAAAAACGCTGACGTCATCTGGCAGGAAGCCCTTAAATCTGGAAAATACGACGAGACTTTCATTAAGGAACTGTACGCACTTTATCAGAAAAACATAGGTGCGAAGTAATACAGTTGGCACAGGATATGGCCAGGTCAAGGCCCCATCCTGTGCCGTCTCCCCCAGCTTTGAACCATCGATTCATTAGTAAGGATGCACGGCCATAAGGAGGATACTGTGGAAAAAAACAATCTATATACCGCCGCTAAAATGCTGATGAAGCTCAATAAGTCGATCTACACGATTGAGAAATATCTTCTTGCTTTTATCATGTACGGTCTGGTTGCTGTACTTTTTATTAATGTACTTTTTCGCTTTGTTTTTTTCATTCCGAGTGCCTGGGCCGATGAGCTGGCCCGCTTCACCTTCGTCTGGCTTGTGTTTCTCGGTGCTTCGGCAGCCATGTACAATTGGGAGCACATTGACATTAACCTCATAGACACCATACTCAAGAAGCTGATAAAGGACAACGAGAGATTATACAATAAGGCACTGAACGCTGTTAAGAAGTTTGCCGTAATCTGTACCATTGGGTATCTTGCCTATCTGGTTGTTGTCTACGGACAATATCTGCAAAAGGTTCTTAAGCTTGGTACACAATCGATGTTTTTGGGGGTTGGAATGGCTGTGCCGATGAGTGCCGTCTATATCTGCTCAGCACTCATGCTGTTCCACGCCGTGTGCTATCTCATTATCCCCGAGCATATCCGGAAACAGGAGGGCTAATACGTGACTACACTAGCTGTTTTTCTTGGTCTGTTTTTTGGTCTTTGCCTGTTTTTGCGCGTACCTGCCTTCATTGCTATGGGTATCGGCGCAGCGGGTGCCTTTGCGTATAAAGATTTCCCTACAAGCCAGATGAGTCAGGCGATTTACAATCAACTGGACAGCCTGCCCTTTTTGGCCATTCCCATGTTCATCCTTGCCGGTGCCGTTATGGAGCATGGACAAATATCGGATGCACTCATTAAATGGATACGATTCTTCATAGGAAGATTCCGTGGTGCCTTAGGTCTTGTCACCATCATCGCAAGCGCGGCCTTCGGTGTTATCACCGGTTCTGCCATGGCTACCATCTCGGCTGTCGGGCGTATCATGGGACCGTCTCTGGAAAAAAACGGTTACTCTAAGGCCTATATCGGAGCACTGCTGTCTTCCTGCGGATTTTTGGGCATCATGATTCCTCCGAGTATTCCGGGCATAATGTATGGCAGCGCTTCGGGCGAAAGCACGTCCGATGTCTGGATTTCGACCATTGGCGCGGGCCTGCTGTTTATCGTTTTATACAGCATTATTAATTACCTCAAGGTCGGCCGTTTTGAAACAAAGCAAGAGGTGCCGAAGCTGACGCCTTCAAAATATGTTCATGCTGCTCTGGTCAACACATGGAGCACCCTCCCCGCTCTTATTATGCCGATCATCATCTTTGGCGGCATTTATTCCGGTGTTTTTACTCCCACCGAGGCGGGTGCTGTCTCCGTCGTGTATGGGCTTGCCTACATTATCATTCGGCTTATTCTTCGCAGATCAAATACAAACGCCAAGGTCTTGACACAGTCTGCAATTGCTGCCGCTCTCTCCACCGGTACTGTCGTCATCATGGCGGCCTTTGCAAACGCCGCGGGTCGCGTCATTACCCTTGCAGGGGTTTCCGCCGCGATGACCGAGTTGGTTACCACCAACATTGACAACCCATACATCTATTTACTGTTGGTCAACCTCATTTTTCTGTTTGCGGGAACCTTCCTGGAGGTCAATTGCGCAATTCTGATTCTGGTTCCGCTGTTGCTGCCCCCTGCAAAGGCACTGGGCATTGACCCCATTCATTTTGGTGCAATTACGCTTGTAAACCTGAGTGTGGGCAACCTCACTCCGCCCTTCGCACAAGGAATCTTTATGGCTTCCAAGGTAGTGGGCACGTCCTTTGTAGAAATTGTCAGTGAAATATGGCCGTTTCTCATTGCGTCTCTCTGCGTTATCGCGGTCGTGACTTATTATCCGCCGCTGTCGCTCTTCTTGGTTCGTTAAACAAAAAAAGCGAATCAAACTGTCTAATGAAACAGGGCTAAAGAGTGCTTCAGAACAAAAAGTAAGTTAAGCTTAGATAATTAATGACCTTAAAGCCTTAAGGAGGTGCTATGATGGATTTTGATAAATTGTTGGTAAACGGAACGATAGTTACCCCTTTTGGTAGATATAAGGGCGTAATAGGTATTAAAAACGGTAAAATTGCCTTTCTTGCTGAGCAACAAGCTGACTACAAGGCTGCTGAGGTGATTGACGCAAGCGGCAAATATATTTTGCCAGGAGTTATTGATGGACACAATCACTTTCAAGATCCTGGATTTACCCATAGAGAGGATATGGAACATGCCACTGCAGCTTGTGCGGCAGGGGGAACAACAACGGCTATCTCTCATCCTATGAATGATCCGGCCATTGTGGATATAGAATCCTATAAGGCTACTATGGAAGCCTATGCACATAGAAGCATTATTGATTATGGGATTCACGGCGGAGGAACAGCTGGTAACATTGATAGGATAGAAGAATTATGGCTAAAGACAGGTGCAACATCCATCAAAATGTTTATGTGTTTCTCGGTTAAGGAATTTCCGTATGTTCATGATGGTGCCCTGTTTGCGATCTTGGAGCAACTGAGCAAGCATAATGGTTTGGCTATACTTCATTGTGAGAATGACGATTTAATTAGGCTTATGGAAAAAAAGATGCAGGCAGAGGGACGGAAAGATCCGTTAGCCTATAATCTTTCACGTCCGGAGATGGCAGAAATAGAAGCCATCAGAAGAGTCATTTTTATGCTGGAAAAAACGGGTGCTCAAGCTTTAATCTTGCATGTGACTTCTGCTGAAGGACTGAAGGAGATAAAGAAGGCTCAACAGAGAGGGGTAAAGGTTTGGGCAGAATCCTGTCCTCATTACTTCACTTTTGTTAGAGAAGATATGAATAAGTTAGGACCGTATTTGAAGTTTTCTCCGGTCATGAGAGATGAAGAGAACCGACTTGAAATGTGGCGTCTTTTAAATGAAGGCTATATATGTACCATTGGTTCAGATCATAGTCCTTATACCAGGGAGGAAAAGGAAGTAGGTGAGGATGATATCTGGAAAGCCCCCAATGGAATTCCAGGAAATCAGATCATGTTATCTGTTTTCCTGGATGGTGTTAACAAAGGACTTGTTTCCTTAGAACGAATCGTGGAAGTTTCCAGTTACAACCCGGCTAAAACTTATGGCTTGTATCCTCAAAAAGGTGTGATACAACCCGGTGCTGATGCTGACCTGACAATAGTGGATATGAATCTGGAGAAAACGTATACTGCTGAAATTAGTAAATCCAAAGCTACTTGGTCACCTTATTTCGGACGAAAATTTAAAGGCTGGCCGATTATGACCTTAGTACGAGGCGAAGTGGTCTATAATAATGGGCAAATTATGGTCGAAGCGGGTCATGGAAACTATATTGCCCGTCAAAAATAGGCCTTGATTGGAATTACGCAGTATAGTTTTCTAGAAGTAGAAAGGAGAGTGAATAGAATGCGAATTCTAGTAATAAATCCAAACATTTCAGAGAGCGTAACTAACCTGATTGCGCAAGAGTCGAGACGTGTAGCTTCACCTGATACTGAATTATTATTCGCAACTGCGCCTTTTGGCGTGGAGTATATAGAAACCCGTATGGAGGCTCTTATTGGTGGGTATGCGGCGGCGTGCGTTGCTGCTGAGCGCCAGGGTGAATATGACGGCGTAATTATTGATGCCTTTGGCGATCCCGGACTTTTGGGTATCAAAGAGCTATTAAATGTTCCGGTTGTCGGTATGACCGAGGCGGCTCTTGCCTCTGCCTGTCTTCTAGGACAGCGTTTCTCAATCATTGCTATTTCCTCGCGGATTAAGGCTTGGTATCTGGAGACAGTCGAACGTAGTCATCTGACGACGCGTCTTGCAAGCATCCGGTCTCTAAATGATACACTGCGTAATATTGGCACAGTACAAGAAGATCATGCTGAGCGTTTAAAAGAGCTGGCTATTGAGGCAGTCGAGCAGGATGGTGCTGACGTTATCATACTTGCGGGAGCTCCTTTAGCAGGTCTTGCCCGTGGCCTTGAAGGTCAGTTGCCGGTTCCTGTAGTGGACGGGGTGTCCAGTGCAGTGCGTCATTGCGAATCGCTTATTGCCCTAAATCCCGGCTATGCAGTTAAAGGAAGTTTTGCCCTACCTCCTCTGAAGTCGAACAAGGGACTGCCGACAGCTCTAGCTGCTATGTTAGATCGCACACGCTGATCCAAGCTATAATATCTATGCTGATATTAGAATAACTCAAGCATAGTTTGGGCTGGGGCAAATTGTTTCATGTATAATAATTCTTGAAATTTAATGAAGAATAGGTGTCTCTGAATAACCTTTTTAAGTTTCCTATTCTGCATTTGGGGGTATGCCGATGGAACGGTACGTTCGTTTTAAAAATGGTAATAATATACGCTTCGGGTTAGTCGAAGGAGAAAAGGTTGTAGAACTTATAGGTGAGGAATTCCCCAATTTTAAAAAGTCCGGAATAACGCATGAACTTTCTTTGCTTAAGCTATTGGCCCCTTGTAACCCTACGAAAGCTGTCTGTGTCGGTCTTAATTATAAGGACACAATCCTTGAGCCGGGAGCTAAATGGCCGGTGGAGCCGTTGCTTTTTCTAAAACCATCCACAAGTCTCATTGCCAACGGAGAGAATATTGTAAAATGGCCGATGACAGATTATCTGAACTTCGAAGCAGAATTGGCCATAGTAATAGGAAAAGAAGCTCATCTTGTCCCGGAAAAGCAAGTCTATCAGTATATCTGGGGATATACTATAGCCAATGATGTCACGGCAAAGGATCTTCAAAAGTCTGACGGACTCTGGGGTCGATCCAAGTCTTTTGACACCTTCTTGCCTTTAGGACCTTGGATAGTTAGCGGCATCGATCCTCGCAACTTAACCATTACTTCCTATCTAAATGGTGAGCAAAAACAAGAAGGAAATACCCGTGACTTAATATTCGGTATCGAATATTTGGTCAGCTTTATATCTCATATCACAACCTTACTTCCAGGAGATATTATTTTGACGGGAACGCCCGGAGGTTACGGTAAGACATTAAACGTAGGTGACAAAGTCGAGATCGAGATCTCAGAGATTGGGAAGCTTACAAATCAATGTGTAGAATGCAAGGAAGCCTGGAGCATGCCGCCCAAGAAATAAGGAGCATATATATCCCCTGAAAATATCTAATTTTGGTAAAGAAAATAATATGTTAAGGATAACAGTTTCTATATAATATTCAATTTTTGGATGACGTAACCGTCAATTAAGGTTGCGTCTTTTTTATTCAGGTTCTTTGATTGTTGAGGCGGCAGATAGTAAGCGGTGGAATAAATAGCGTGGCATAAAAAATTCGCCCAGATCTTCAATGAAATCTGAGCGAATTATCATTTTTAAAAATATCCTTACATGCAAAATCCTTGATGATTTATACTGTTTGCGGATCAACCTCTTGAATTGGTCATTTCTGATAGATCATCGTACTTATTGGTTCTCCGCATGGGCATTCGTTACAATATTTCCGTAAAAACCCTCTTGGAATTTTCAAGCGTAATGTTTGGATACATGCTTACTAAAAAAGTCGTTTAGCGATGGTAATTTTCTCGATCTCCTTGGCTCCTTCATAAATCTCCAAAATTTTTGCATCCCGATAGAAGCGTTGAATATCATATTCGTCAATATAGCCGTAGCCACCATGCATTTGCAGGGCTTTATCCGTCACCCAAACCGCTGTTTCTCCGGCGTAAAATTTAGCCATGGCATTTAGAGCGGGATCTAACTGGCCGTTATCCGCTTTCCAAGCTGCTTTATAAATTATATTACGTGCCAATTCTATGCGAGTGGCCATCTCAGCTAATTGGAACTGGATTGCTTGGTTGGCAGCCAGGGGAATGCCAAAGGTTTTGCGCTCTTGGACATATTTAAGGGCTAAATCTAAAGCTCCCTGTGCTAAACCAAGTCCCTGTGAGGCAACCATGATGCGTGTCTGATCAAAGAAGTGCATTAGCTGGTAGAAGCCATTTCCTTCCTTACCGACAAGATTCTTTTGCGGCACTCGCACGTCTTCAAAGGTGATTTCTGCCGTATCCGAGGCCCGAATTCCCATCTTTCCATGGATTTTCATCCTTGTAATTCCCGGACTCTTGGCATCAACAATGATTAAGCTATGTCGCTGTGTTTTCTTAGGCGCCTCAGGGTTTGTAACGCATAGTGCCACCATATAGTCACATATTGTTCCGTTCGTGATAAACGTTTTACTGCCGTTGATAACATAATCGGATCCATCTTTAACGGCTCGGGTTGATGTTCCTGCCACATCGCTCCCAGCGTTTGGTTCGGTATAAGCTCCGGCAAAGATAGCTTTGCCAGCGGGAAGTAAGGGGAGATAAGTTTTCTTTTGTTCTTCGCTGCCGTAATTGATGATATTTTCGGCTCCAAAGGTCGCAGCGACGGCGGCTAAGCCGAGCCCCAAATCGATTCGTGAGAGCTGCTCAGTGATTAAAGCTGTTTCCATCCAGCCAGCGCCAGGTCCACCGTATTCCTCAGGAATGGCAATTCCAACCAGCCCTGCTTCGCAGGCTTTTTGCCAGATTTCTTTTGGATACTTTTCCTCCCGATCACATTCTTGGGCGAAAGGGGGGAATTCTTTAAGTGCGAATTTGTAGGCCAGGCTTTGAAAGGCTTTTTGTTCTTCAGACAATTCGAAATCCAATTGTTTTACCTCCTCTTATGGGGACTTAGGAATATCCCCTAACTAATAGATAAAGATCAAAGTAGTTGTCTATATCAGAATATTGCAATTTAAATGCCAATTTGAAAGGCCAAATTGCCCATATTTGACAGGGGCTAAGAGAATATGGACATGTGTAGTGTGTTGTCAACTGTCCGTCATTGAGGACAGCAGAATACAGTCAGAGTCAGGAGTTCGCTCTCCTTGCTTGGAAGGAGCCCTTCATATAGATATGGATTAATAAAAGAGTTTTAAGGCTGAGTATGGATCCATAGACTGCAGAGATTAGGGGTTAGATCTAAGTGGCATAGGATTTGCATTGTTCTGCAAAAAAGATTAAACAGAAAATTCAGAGATTTTATTTGATAGGACAATTTGAAAGAAGGGGGATAGAGACTATGAGAGAAGCAGTTATTGTAGAAGCTGTGAGAACCCCGGTTGGTCGAAGGAAAGGTGCCTTAAGCAATCTTCGCTCTGAGGATCTGGCAGGTTTAGTCCTAAGAGAGGTTCTTAAGCGTGCCGGGGTAGATCCTGCATTGGTGGAGGATGTGTTGATGGGCTGCGTATCTCAAGTGGGAGAGCAAGGGTTCTGTATTGGGCGTCAGGCAGCCCTTATTGCGGATTATCCACTACATGTCCCGGGGTTGACCATTGATCGACAATGCGGCTCAAGTCAGCAGGCGGTTCATTTCGCAGCCCAAGCAATACTAGCAGGGGATATGGATGTTGTTGTGGCAGCGGGTGTCGAAAATATGTCCCGGGTCCCTATGGGCTCTAATGTTATCGGAACTGAATTATCTCAAGAGCTTACTTCTCGTTATGAGATTATTAACCAAGGTCTCTCCACCGAACGAATCGCGCAAAAATGGGGGATTAGCAGGCAAACCATGGATGAATTTTCCTTAGAAAGCCATGTGAAGGCCTTAAAATCCCAGGATGAAGGACGTTTTCAACGAGAGATTATGCCCTTGAACGTCCTATTGCCGGATGGCAGCCAAGCAATTGTAAAAATGGACGAGGGACCAAGGCGTGATACGAACTTAGAAAAACTCTCCAGTTTAAAATCACCGTTCCTAGAAAATGGTCAAGTTACCGCTGGCAATGCCAGTCAGATATCGGATGGAGCGGCAGCAGTACTTATTATGTCTCGGGAAAAAGCCCAGGATCTGGGACTTAAGCCACGCTTTCGTATCTTGGCTAGAAGTGTCATAGGTTCGGATCCGACCTTGATGCTTACGGGTCCGATTCCTGCCACGGCTAAAGTGTTAAAGAAGGCAGGCCTAAGATTGTCGGATATTGATATTTTTGAGGTGAATGAAGCTTTCGCTGCAGTTCCCTTGGCATGGTTGATGGAGACGGGAGCAGACCCTAAGAAACTAAATCCTAATGGTGGAGCTATTGCCCTCGGGCATCCCTTAGGAGCCAGCGGAGCTCGCTTGATGACCACGCTAATCCACGAATTAGAACGAACCGGTGGACGTTATGGACTGCAAACCATGTGCGAAGGACATGGAATGGCTAACGCAACCATTATCGAACGCTTGGACTAAGAGAAGAAATGAACGTTTAGGAAGGAGACTTTGCAATGGATGTAAAACAAGTGGTTGCCTTTGTTACAGGAGGGGCCTCTGGGCTGGGTGAAGCGACAGTTCGCCGAATCGTTAACGATGGAGGCAAGGTCATGATTCTGGATCTTGCCGTAGATCGAGGAGAGAGGCTTGTTTCTGAATTGGGAGGGAAGGCCATATTTCAGAAAATGGATGTCTGCAGCGCAGAGAGTGTTCAGAAGGCGTTGGAACGGACGGTTGAAGAGTTTGGTCAGGTGAATGTCGTCGTGAATTGCGCGGGTATTGCAACTGCGGAGAAGGTTGTTGGCAAGAAGGGACTTCATGCTTTGGAGAGTTTTTCTAAGACAATAGAGGTGAATCTTATCGGTAGTTTTAATGTTATTAGGCTGGCTGCAGCACAAATGGTGGGTAATGAACCTAAAGCAGGGGGGGAACGGGGGGTTATCATCAGCACTGCTTCTGTAGCGGCCTATGAAGGTCAAATCGGGCAGGCTGCTTACAGCGCTTCGAAAGGCGGGATTGTGGGAATGACTTTGCCCATAGCCCGAGAAATGGCTGCCCATGGGATCCGAGTAATGACAATTGCTCCAGGCCTTTTTGAAACACCGATGTTTGACACTTTACCAGAGGAGGCTCGTAAGTCATTAGGTGCAATGATCCCCTTCCCATCTCGATTAGGCTACCCAGAGGAATATGCTCTACTAGTGAGAAGTATCCTTGAGAATCCTATGCTCAATGGCACAACCATTCGACTCGACGGAGCCATTCGCATGCAGCCTCGTTAGGTCAATTGCACAGTGCTTAACGCTTATTAAGCAGTTTTACCGGGCATCCTTCATTAGGCATGTTTCGCAAGGTCAGAAAGGTAGGGAAGATGGACGTTTATTCAGAAGACCATAAAATCTTTCGTCGTACGTTTGTCAAGTTTGTGCAAAGGGAACTTTCTCCCTACATTGAGGAATGGGAAGAAAAGCGGGAGATCCCTCGCTGGGTCTGGCTTCGAATGGGAGAAATGGGTTATTTATGTCCTTGGTTAGAGGAGAAATATGGTGGTACAGGAGCAGATTTCGGTTTTTCTGCCATCCTTAATAAAGAATTATCTAAAGCTGGGGTTGGGATAGGGATTGGACTGCATAGTGACATCATCGCTCCCTATATTCAGGCCTATGGTACGGAAAAGCAGAAGTCTGATTGGCTTCCGGCTTGTGCCAGGGGAGAGAAAATTCTGGCTATCGCCATGACCGAGCCCCAGGTCGGATCTGATCTTCAGGGATTGAGAGCGACAGCTGTTCGAGACGGGGATAAATACATTATTAATGGGTCAAAGACGTTTATCAGTAATGGAATTGTTGCTGATTTGATCATTGTGGCCGTCAAAACAGAGACGGTGGGGATGCCTGATAAAGGAATCAGCCTTATCGTGGTGGAAGATGGGACACCCGGTTTTACAAAAGGTAAAAAGATGAATAAGTTGGGAATGCACAGCCAGGATACTGCAGAGCTTTTTTTTGACAACTGCAGGGTTCCAGTTACTAATCGCTTGGGTGAAGAAGGTAAGGGTTTTTCGTATCTCATGGAGAAGCTGCAACAGGAGCGCCTGATCTCGGCTCTTTGTTCCCAGGGTTTGGCGGAGAGGATGCTCGATGATACGTTATCCTATGTTAAGACAAGAGAGGCTTTCGGGCAGCCCATTGGCAAATTTCAACATAACTCATTTAAAATGGCTGAAATTGCCACGGAGGTTGAGCTGGGGAGAGTGTTCTTGGATAACCTTGTTATGGATCATATGGCAGGGCAAGAGATAGTAACAAAGGTTTCCATGGCCAAGTATTGGATCGGAGAGATGGCTAATCGAGTAGCTTATAACTGTCTCCAACTGTATGGTGGATATGGTTATATGGAAGAGTACCCTATTGCTAGGCATTACCGTGATGTGCGGGTGCACACGATCTTTGCAGGTACCTCGGAGATCATGAAACTAATCATTGCTCGAAGGTTAGGTTTATGAGTAGGAAGGAGTTGGAATAATAATCAATGTATCAGCTCTTAAAAGGGGTACGAATACTTGATTTAACTCGATTACTGCCTGGAGGGTATGCGAGTCAGCTGCTAGCTGATCTGGGGGCTGAAGTTTTGAAAGTAGAAGATCCTTGGCAGGGGGATTATCTGCGTTGGATGAAACCTTACTTGCCAGGAACACAGGAAAGTGCTCTTTTCTGGTCTCTGAACAGAAATAAAAAGAGTCTTAGGTTGAATTTAAAGAGTGCAGAAGGACGTGAAGTCTTTTTTCGCCTCCTTACCAAATTTGATATTGTTTTGGAAGGGTTTCGGCCCGGAGTAATGGAAAGCTTGGGCCTCAGCTATAAAGAGCTTCAGAAAGCTAACCCCGCTGTAATCCTCTGCTCAATTTCTGGTTACGGGCAGGATGGTCCGTATAGTCGACGTTCAGGTCATGATATTAATTATATGGCACTTAGCGGGGCTTTGGATCTAACGGGACCCGCCAAAGGGGCCCCCTTGCCGACCGCAGTACAAGTGGCGGACATTGGAGGAGGTGCCTTAATGGCAGCGACTGGAATTCTAAGTGCCTATATCTCTCGCCAGGAAACTGGGCGTGGACAATATATTGATATCTCCATGTTGGATGGAGTGATTTCTTGGCAGACGATGCTCTATGCTCAACAAGCCGTCTCGAATTCTCCCCTAAAACGTGGACAAGGAATGTTAAACGGTGGAGAAGTTTGCTATGGAGTTTATGAGACTGAGGATAATCGTTTTATGAGCCTTGGGGCTTTAGAACCAAAATTTTGGAAGGCATTTTGTGAGGCTATTGGACACAGTGACCTTATAGATAAGCAGTTTGCTCAGGATTCGAGGGTCTTGAAGCAAGTGGAGAAGGTTTTTAAGACTAGGACTCAGGAGGAATGGACTAAGTTCTTTATAGATAAGGATGTTTGCTGCGAGCCAATCTTAGAACTTTCGGAAGTTCGAGAGCATCCTCAGGTTCGAGCCCGTGATTTATTTACTCCTCTTACTCATCCGAGTGGTGAGACGATAAAGGTCGTGGGTAATCCTCTTAAATTTACGGAAGAAGAGGAGATCCCAAATCAAAATCCTCCAAACTTAGGAGAACAGACGAGGGAAGTCTTAAAGGAGGCGGGGTTCACTGAGGAGGAGATAAGGGTATACGAACAGGTAGGCTAGGATAGAATCCAATAAATGTTTCAGAACTGATAAATACACTTGAATTTTGGGCTGTAACAAAGTTGTTTTCAATTTGTTACAAGCCCTTTTGTTTACTCTTAAATTAAAGTGGGAATGTTCCGAAAAGGAGGAAAGCCAGTTATATGAAGAGAATAGTTATGAGAGGCTCTTAAAAGTTTGGGGAACCAATACTTAGGGGAATTATTCCAGTCCTATGGTGAGGTGATAATAATGCTGATGAGCGATATGATGACTCGAGATATTCCTCTTCTTCGTGTAAAGGATACCCTGAGGCAGGGAATAGAGCTTTTGCGTTGGACCAAGTTAGATGCCCTGCCTGTGGTAGATGAACAGAGTTTACTGATCGGAATCTTTACGAAGGCCAATGTATTTGATGCCTTTTTGGCTGGAGCAGATTCTTCGGAAATAATTGAACGGTATTACAATACCCAGGTCGTGACAGTCAAAGCAGACATTCCTTACCATGAGGTTGAGCAGCAGGCTAAGCAGACCTCAGTGGGCACAGGTGTTGTTGTTGACAAAGAGGGGAAAGTATTAGGTATATTCACCAAAGTTGACATGATCTTAGCTCTTTTTAGGGAAGCAGAACAACAAGCTAATAAGATTAATACGGTATATCAAGCCATGCCGAACGGAATTATCGTCGTGGATCAAGATAACCGTATTCAACAAATAAATCCTGCCGGCGAAAAAATCCTTGGCTTGAAGCAGGAATCCCTTAAAGAGAAGTCCTTCGATACTGTCATTTCGGGTTTGAACTTAGATTTAGTACTAAGAGAATCTCAATATCTAGTAGGAGTTCAGACTAAGATGAATCAAGTGAAGGTTCTCTGTAATATAAGCCCTGTGGGTGAGTTGGCCGGAGCTGTGATCGTTTTCCAAGCTTTAACGGATTTAGACCAAGTAGCCTTAGAGCTAGACGCTACGAAACGCTTATATGAAACATTGCTAACGGTTACAAATATTGCCTATGAGGCGATCTTTGTTGTAGACGACCAGGGAAAAATTTCGCTAGTCAATGAGGCCGCCTGTCAATTTTTTGGCAAGAGAGAAAAAGAATTGTTGCAAAAACCAATTGATAAAGTTATAGCGAATACTCGGCTTTTGCGAACCTTAAAAACTGGTATGGCAGAAACTAATGAAATCCAAGTTATCTATGGTCGACCGTATATTGTCTCCCGCTTGCCTATTGTGCGTCAAGGTAAGATTATTGGGGCTGTGGGTAAAATTATCTTCCAGAAATTAGAGGAAGTTAAGGAGGTTGCTCAGAGACTGGCTCAGCTAGACCTCGAGTTAAATTATTACAAGGAACAAATAGGCCCTACAAGGCAACCGGTTACATTTAATCAGATTATTACTGTCAATCAGGATATGCGCAGATTGAAGCAAGAGGCTGAAATTGCCGCCCGGGGTAATTCTACAATTATGTTGACAGGGGAAAGTGGTACGGGTAAAGAACTCTTTGCCGAGGCTATTCACCAGGCCAGCCCCCACCGAAATGGTCCTTATGTTAAGGTCAATTGTGCAGCAGTTCCGGAAAATCTTCTGGAGTCGGAGTTTTTTGGCTATGCGAGCGGAGCGTTCACCGGGGCACAAAAAGGAGGCAAGGCGGGTAAGTTTGCCGTTGCTAATGGAGGGACGCTGTTTCTGGATGAGATTGGTGACATGTCTCTTAATTTACAGAGTAAACTCTTAAGAGTGTTGGAAGAAAGATCGTTTGAACCGGTAGGAAGTAATGAATCTGTGAAAGTCGATGTGAGGATCATTGCTGCTACTAATAAGGATCTTATCCAAAAGGTTGCGAGCGGCGAGTTTCGTAGTGACCTATACTATCGTCTAAACGTTATTTCATTCCGGCTTATCCCTATTCGTAATCGGTCAGAAGACATTATTCCCTTAGTTCACGTCTTTTTAGAACGGCTAAATCAAGATTTCGGTAAACGAATTTCAGGGGTTTCTTCAGAGGTGGAAAAAATTCTTGTTGCACATCGTTGGCCTGGGAATGTGCGGGAGTTAAAAAATGTGATTGAGAGGGCGGTGAATTTTGCAACGGGCGATTTGCTGGAAGCAGCGGATTTACCCTTTTATCTTAGAGAAGAAAAACAAGAAAGGTCATTGTCCCTTGCCAAGGAGTGGAACTTAGAAAATGCCCATGAACATTTAGACAAAGAAACCTTAGAAAAGGCACTTCTCAAAACGAACGGTAATAAATCCGAGGTCGCCCGACTTTTAGGGATTTCTCGATCATGGCTTTATGAAAAAATTCGGCGTTACGATATTAAGAGTCGTTAGTGGACTTGTTTAACTAAAGCTCCGCGAAGACAATTTCTTTACTGGAAGCACACAACTTCTTAAAGTTCAATTCACAAATTTACCATAAATGATGGTTATCATAATAGTGTACCGATTGAAAGTACATACTTTGACGTCGGGAAACTATTTTTAAGGAGGAATTGTCATGAAGATGAAATTGGCGGTAGGTATTCTAAGTGCTTTGTTGTTGGCAGGTGGGGCTACGGTCGCTTTTGGAGCCACAGATTTGCCAAAGCTCGATGAGCTTAAGAGCTTGACTCAACAAATGTTTGTAATTCAGAAGCAAATTGTAGACAAAGAAGTGGAAGCCGGGCTGAGAACGGCTGAACAAGCGGAGACCATGAAGAAGTTTATTGACGAGCGTCAAGAAGTTCACGAGCAAGCTATAGCTGAAGGCAAAGTTCTTGGTCCTGGTATGGGTAGTAAAGGTATGGGGATACGAAGCAAAGTCAAAATGTTCAGTAATGGTGAACCGATGACAGAGGAACAGATTGAAGCTTGGGATGTCGCAGCAAAAGAACGTTTAGCAGCTCAGGTGGAGGCTATGCAGAGTAATGGAAAATTAACAAAGGAACAGATTGAAACTTGGAGTAAAGCGGAACAAGCTCAGTTAGACGTTCAAAAAGAGGCTATGAAGAGCGGTTCTTTTGTGCCGGGTGCAATGGGCGGCATGGGCAAGGGCATGCGTGGCGGTCATCGGGGTGCTTGGGGTGGAAATCTAACGCCAGAAACAACCACCACCACACCAGAAACTGCATCATAGAAAAATATCCAGTGATTTAGTTAATCTTAGGAGATACTTAAATTTTTAAATTAGGACATTAGCAGATAAGGGCAGCCCCAGTTACGTAGGGGCTGCCTTTATCTGCTAATGTGTATTAAAAAACCTTCCCAGGCAAAGCTTGGGAAGGTTTCAACGATACTAATTAGTTCGATTTACCAATTGCTGCGTGAACGTGGTTGATAGCACTCACGGCAATAAACTGGCTTGTCGCCTGATGGTTGGAAAGGAACAGTTGTTTCTTTTCCGCAGGTAGCGCAAATAGCTGGGAACATTTCACGTTGTTGACGGCCATATCCGCCGCCGCCATTGTTTCTGTTTTGTGCTTTTTTAGCTGCACGGCACTCAGGGCAACGACCAGGTTCGTTAGTAAATCCTTTTTCTGCATAGAACTCTTGTTCAGATGCAGTAAATTCGAAATCCCGTCCACAGTCTTTGCAATTTAGAATCTTGTCATTAAACATTATAAAAAAACCTCCACAAAAATATTACCCGCGCTCTACATGGCAAGTTCACCAACTTCATCCCAGAGCCTAAGGCAATAGAGAAGGTTTGCTTAAATCCACAAGTTTTTACGAGCTTATATTAGTATAACAAATTATCACCAGATGTCAAATAATTATTTGCAAATTAATCCTATTTACGGAGCCTTTATCACATATTAGCTATACATCTTCTCCAAAAGTGCTTTAACATCTTCATTGTCAAGATATTCATCAAAGGTCATCTGACGATCTAGTAATCCTTTAGGTGTGATTTCAATGATACGGTTTGCAATGGTCTGGACAAACTGATGGTCTTGAGATACGAACAGGATATTTCCATCTAGGTTTGTCAATGAATTATTGAGTGCTGTAATAGACTCCATATCTAAGTGGTTGGTTGGTTCATCAAAAATTAGAATGTTCGCTCCGCTGAGCATCATGCGAGAAAGCATACAGCGTACTTTTTCTCCCCCTGAAAGAACACTCGCTTTTTTCAGAGATTCATCTCCAGAGAAAAGCATTCTGCCAAGAAATCCACGGACAAAAGATTCATCAGGATCTTTAGAGAACTGTCTTAGCCACTCCACGAGGTTTAAATCTGTTTCGAAATAGGACGAATTATCAAGAGGAAGATAGGCTTGTGTCGTGGTAACACCCCAGCTATATTCACCGCTGTCAGGCGTGATTTCACCCATTAATACTTTGAACAAGGTGGTCTTAGCAAGGCCATTTGGTCCCACGAAAGCAATTTTATCTCCTTTGTTCATCATAAAGGAGATGTTGTCGAGGATTTTTTCACCGTCAATAGTAACAGTCAAGTCTTTGACTGTTAAAATATTGTTGCCTGCTTCCCTATCCGGCGTAAAAGCTATATAAGGATACTTACGAGAGGACGGCTTGATATCATCTAAGGTTAGCTTCTCAAGTTGTTTTTTACGGGAGGTTGCTTGTTTTGCTTTGGATGCATTAGAGCTAAAGCGTTGGATAAACCGTTGTAGTTCCTCAATTTTGTCTTCTTTTTTCTTGTTTGCCTCTCGCATTAATCGGAGAGCTAATTGACTGGATTCATACCAGAAATCGTAATTCCCCACGTATAGCTGAATTTTTCCAAAATCGATATCCGCTATGTGTGTGCATACTTTGTTCAAGAAATGTCGGTCATGGGAGACAACAATGACGGTGTTTTCATAATTATAGAGGAAGTTTTCCAGCCAGCGGATGGACTGAAGATCAAGGTGGTTGGTAGGTTCATCAAGTAAGAGGATGTTGGGATTCCCAAATAGGGCTTGGGCAAGTAAGACCCGAACTTTCTCGTTCCCGCTTAGATCCTTCATCTTACTGTTTTGCAAATCCTTACCGATGCCTAATCCCATTAATAATTCAGAGGCCTCAGACTCTGCTTGCCAACCGTTGAGTTCGGCAAAATCCCCTTCTAGAATGGAGGCTTTAATTCCGTCCTCTTCAGTAAAGTCTGGTTTAGAGTAAAGAGCGTCCTTTTCTTCCATAATCTCGTATAGCCTCGAGTGCCCCATTATTACAGTCTTCAACACTTCGAATTCTTCAAACTCAAAGTGATCTTGCTTTAATACTCCAATGCGCTCCCCGGGTGTAAGAATGACTTCGCCACTGGTTGAGTCAATTTCACCGGAAAGTATTTTTAAAAATGTCGATTTTCCTGCGCCATTGGCTCCGATTAAGCCGTAACAATTTCCAGGGAGAAATTTTACATTAACATCTTCAAATAAGGCTCTTTTACCAAATCTTAAGGTTATCCCACTGGTACTAATCATTATAAATCGTTCCTTTATATTAGATTTGCCTTTGCTTAAGAATATAGTATATCATTTTATTCCAATAAGGTATAGGTTGTGGAAAAGTCAAGGTGAACAATGGAGATGAAGTAAGTATATAAAAATAGGCGTAAAGTAAGCCCTCATTACCTAAGAAGGTTGGAGGGCTTTGGTGGGGATCTATTCGCCTATGTCAATGAATCAATGCACAATGCACTTAGTGAATGGATTGACCATCTACTTCAGATAATAAGTTCCTTAGAATTAGAATACCTTGCATAGTTCTAGGAAATCCTGCACTAGGTGCTACCAGAAGAATGGCGTGTTCAATTTCCTCTTTAGTACATCCACTTTTTATGGCTTTTAAGATATGTGTTCTTAAGGCTCTTGGGTATTGGCACTCAGTAGATAGTGCTATTTTGATTAGCCAGCATGTCTTTTCATCTAGAGGGCCTCCATCTTTGTGTACTAACTGACCGTATTTTTCATAGGCCTTATAAATACTCTCGTGATGTTCAGTAAAATACTTTAAGTTAATCTCTGTACTATCGATATTGTCAAAATAATCATCCATAATAGCTACTCCTTCCTGTTTACTACATTATTTTCAAGTATATACAGCTTTATACATGTAACTTCTAGAATATAGGAATTGTTTTTTGTGGATCTACCTTCAATTTTTGTGGGCTTACCTTCAATAGGATAGAATGGGTCATTCCGCGTGGTATTCAATAAGGAAGTGTACTCAAGCCTAAGCTGGTGGAGGTGAAATAATATAATAAATACTGATATAGAAGATAAACACCAATAGAACCGCAACATATGCTTTCCATGGTGCAAATTGTTGAACTACTTCTATGATTTTTGCGCAAATAAAATAAATCCAAATGAGTGCAACCCCTATAGAAAACAGCATGAGCATTGAAAGAGGAGTGCCCGCTTGAAGTGAAATAAAAGCGGGTAATGCAATAACAGAAGGAATTACAGCGATAGTCGTATTTTGGTAAAGGATAGCTAAAAAGCCACCACCGCCTAAGCCCCTTGAAGCTGCCCATAAAAGTAAAGTTAACCCAACTTTAGTTAATAGCATCATAATATAACCGGAAAAGAAAAATACCGCCGGAATGAGACCATCTCTTAATATCGGGGTTTCAATTGTTTTTATTAATTCACTATTAAGGTTAAGAGCTGTAAAGCCATATGATAACCCCAATAAAATTGAAATTATAGAATTATACCCTCTAGAATTCGTTTCTGGCGCAGAGAGTTCTGCAATAGCCCCTTTGTCTAATAGTAAAGATCTGAAAACTAATGTAATTTTTTTCATAGTCCCTCCTCATATTATAGAGAAAATAAAGGAAGCTGAATCAAAAGCATTAAGTCCTTTGATTCAGCTTTCAATTATCTATATTATGCAGATATATATTCACATCGTAAATGTATTATAAAATGGGGGTTGTTACACACTACAAAGCCTCAAGCGCTTAAAATGCCCATGGCATCATTGACCAAATAAAGACAACCGCGCTTATGGAAGTGATAAACAACGCTCCGAATGTGCTGTTGTAACGCTGCGGATTAATATCAGACCAACCATGGATTCTTTCTACTAAGCCATCATTTTCAGTTATTGCTTCTTTACTCATTAATGAAGGAATACGGTTTGTAATAGAAGATACCACAATTAAAATTATAAAGCTAAGTGGTACAGCAAGCATTCCGCCTGAAAGCCCCATACTATCGGTTAATGCATGACCACTTATAACAATCTTAGGGAAAACGAAGGGTGAAACAACAACATAGACGATCCCACTGATTGTAGAAGCACATATTGCACCGAAGCGGTTGGCTTTTTTCCACCAAACCCCCATAATAATGAGTGATGCATTGGTAGCACCTGCGAGACCAAAGGCCCAAAGGATACTAACAATAAGGAAAGCAGGTGGTTTTATCGCTAATAATACAGCTGCAAGACCACCAAGAGCAATGGAAATATATCCAAGACGTACTTTCGCTTTATTGGTTAAATCTGGCTTTAATGTTGTAACAATATCTTGAGAAATTAAAGCACCAATAGCAAGTAAATTACCGCTAAGTGTAGATAAACCAGCTGAGATAGCACCGGCGATAACTAGTGCAGTTACCCATTCAGGGTTATACGCTAAGTTTAGAATAATTGTTAATTTATCAGCATCGCCAGGAGCAATAGGAATGCCAGTTGTATACTCGAAAAACACTCCGGAAAATCCCATTGCATACGTTGCTGAGAAAACAAGACCAAGTGCTAAAGCAAACCAAATCATTGCTGAACGAGCAGTTTTTAAACTAGATGAAGTGTAAACACGCATTGCCAAGTGTGGCAACCCTAGAGATCCGATTGTGAGGGCAGGAATAAGGGCAAAGTACCACTTCGCAGGATACTTGTAATCAAAAAAAGTAGGTAAAGCTTCAAGCATTGCTGGTATCATATCAGCATAGAAAAGTGGAGGAAAAAACCATCCAGTACCACCCATTGCCTTCATTATTGCACCTAAGGGAACGATAAACATAAGTGCCATGATAACCATCTGAATGGCAGCATTGTTTGTTGCACCGCTCATACCACCTATTGTAACGTACCCAACAATTAGGATGCCTCCGACAAATAAACCAGTCATGTAAGGAATGCCTAGTAAAGTCTCAAATGTTACAGCAATTCCTATCATCTGACCTAAAGCGTACATAATTGATACTAAAATCATCCAGAGCGCAGCGATAATTGAAGCTTCTTTACCATAGCGTTCTCTAACAAAGTGTGTCGGAGAGTATGCTCCCATTCGGCGTAAGCTAGTTCCATATATAATTGTTATTAATGGGATCGCTAGAATGAATTGGATCCACAACATCACAAATGGAATTTGGAGACGTAAAATTAAAGCGGTAACCCCTAGAAATGTTGCCAAACTCATGTAAGTAGATGCCATTGCAAGACCGTTAGTGATTGGTCCTACCCCACCTTTAGTGGCGTATAAATCTTGCACTGATGTACTTGCTCGGTTTGAAAGATATGCAACAACGTAGAATACGACAAAGGTTATAAAAACGACAATAATACCCAATAGTGGATTTGACAGTTGCCAAACTTGGTTTTCCAATTACACTACCCCCCTGCCACCGATTTTAGCGTTTTCTTGATTTTCCTTTTCGATTTCATTATCAATGTGATTTCCGATTTTACCAGCTACAATAACTAAAATTAGAACCCCGAACCAACCGCTAAGAATTGGGATAATATACATAATTGGAAATCCGAGAAAGTAACCGTCGACTGGAAAAAATGAAAAGAATAGTCCTAAATGGCCAGAGAATAAAAATAAAAGGGACATAATTATGGTGAACCAGACTTCTTTTTTATAAGCGCCCATATAAAATTCCTCCTTCTAAAATATAAGTAATGATAGTTCTCTATAAGTCGTCAAAACAGTAACTAGCTGTGATATAAGCAGCGAAACTAAGAGTGCTCGACCATAATATAAATTGTACTTGCCGCTAATTAAATATCTATAAAGCTCCTCCTCAAATTAAAATATTGATTTAATGTTACAATGGAAGTTATAACTTTTCAAGCAAAATATTTATAATATTTTAAATTTTCTAACAATGTTGAGTGTTAATTTTTTCCTTATAAATCGAAAAATGTTGATTATCAACCTTAACTAACCATATAATTTAAGCGGCAACTGGTACATCTGAAAAGTGAAGTATGATTACTAGGGAAGTCCGATATTCGCTTTGGCTATGAGAAACTATGTCATAAAATTTATGTCTACCTGGAAAAAAGAAAAATACCTCCAACTAAAAGTAGGAGGTATACTATAAATCAAAGCAGGCATGTTCAATGAAGGGAAAGCCTTCGGGCAAATACTAAGAAGTATGCGAGAAGTGAGGGAGTGGTTTATCATTCTAAATTTCGTCCAGGATTTTACGCCCTTTTAGATTGATCTGTCCTTCGATCCAATCGACAAATTGCCGAGCCGTCCTAGCGGAGCGACCATTATACCAGAGTGCCCATTTGAGGGCCTCTTTTTCCAGTCGTTCTTCATCGATGTTGAGGTTTCTTCTCGCAGCAATCCCCTTGACTATCTCTAGGTATCTGTTTTGATTAGGGGAAGAAAAAACTACATTGATGCCAAATCGATCTGCTAAAGACAGTTTTTCTTGGATGGTGTCCCCTGCGTGGACTTCTTCATCCTGATTGTTTGACTGTAAACCTGCTCTTTCTTTGAAATATTCTTTGACTAAATGTCTGCGGTTAGAGGTGGCATAAATGAGAATATTGGTTGTTTTGCTTTCAAGGCCACCCTCAAGGACTGCCTTCAACGAAGTATAGTTTTCTTCATTGTCTCCAAATACCAGATCATCGACGAAGATAATATATTTTTGAGATCGATTTTTTAACTGCCGAATAATTAGGGGAAAATCGCTAAGATAAGCCTTTGGGACTTCTAACATGCGTAGGCCCTCGGTACAATATTCATTGAGTATGGCCTTGACAGTTGAAGATTTTCCGGTTCCTCGATCTCCATAGAGCAGAACATTATTGGATGGGAAGCCTTGCAAAAATTGTAGGGTATTTTCAATAACCTTCGAACGTTCATTTTGGTACTCTACTAGCTCGTCTAATCTGATAGTATCAGGACTATCGATTCCTCTAATATAACCTAAGCCGTTGGTTCTCTCCCAAACAAAGGCATAGTAGCGGATGAATAATCCACAACCATATCGTTTATGGAATTTTCCGAGCTCTTCCAGACTGTCCTGCCAGTAGTTACAGGCCTCTATGCGTTCTTTTATGTGATTGAAATGGTCCCCAAGGGATGTATTATCACTTTCTAAAACCCATTCCGGAAGTTCTTCAATGAGGGTATTATAAGGATCATCCTTGAATAGTTGGGATAAGTGGGCTTTAACTATTGCGGGTTCAAGCTGGGATATGAGTTGAAGACAGTTCAAATCCTGTGCAGCGGCTTTCTTAATTACATCATTGGAATGGTTAATATGAATAGCTTGTTGTTGAAAGGTGAATGGGTTTTCATCAAAAAGTATTTGATAAAGGATATAATCTTTGAGTGACATTGTCCCACCTTGGGCCAGTTCAAAGTAAAATTCATGATAGGAGTTAATAACCTCTCTAAGTGTAACGTCTGACTTGGTTAAGGAAATAAGCAGTTCTTTCAACTTATTAAGTACTTTATTATCTAAAAGTCCCCTATAGATTGAAAGAGAGTCCAATGCTAGTAAAAACGGCGACAATTTGCTTTGTTCCATTATAAATCCCTCCAAAATCCAAGTATATCATTCGAGTGATTATAAGGAAAGACGAACAATTCAGTATAAAAATTGTAGATTAATAGGTTCACTAGGATTTAATCCTAGAGTTCCATGATATGGTAAGAGTTGTCCGGGTGGTGTATAATATCCGTATTGATTCTAGTAGGACGTTTCGATGTATGTGGAGGATGAGTAGTTGATAGAGGCAAAAGAACAATATGAAAAACGAAAAACATATTATGAACGACGGTTTTCAAGCCTGACCCCAATGATTAATCGTTTAAGCAATTTAAGACTTGTGACCTTCCTTGCTGGTAGTGGGCTGGCTGGTTTTTTTTATTTTAGAAACGATGGTTCTTTAGGAATTAGCATAGGTGTCTTGACTGTAATATTATTTGCCGTAATGGTTATTTGGCACCAAACTTTAAAAAGGCGTCAAAGTTACCTTCGCCTCCTTTATGAAAACTATGATCAAGCATTAAAACGTCTAGCCGACGAATGGAAATGTTTCAGAGACGCAGGGGATGACTTTATTGATCCTGCTCACCCCTATTCGAGTGATTTAGACCTCTTTGGGTATGGTTCCTTGTTTCAATGGATTAATACAGCCAAGACTTATAAGGGAAGGGAAATGCTAAAAGAGTGGTTATCTGAGCCCCCTGTTGAGACTGGTTTGATTATAGAGAAACAAGAAGCCATCAAGGAATTGGGAAAAAATTTAGCTTGGCGACAACGGTTTTTGGCGGAAGCAAGCTTGACAAAGCGTAGGCTGAGCTCTCCAAAAGGTATTATTGAATGGGCAAAGATGTTCGATGCTACGTATTTACGCCTTGAGGTACTTATTCTAGCCCGGGCGGTTCCGATTATTACGACATTATTTTTGGTTCTCTATCTTACGACCAATAGAGTTACCTTTTGGTATCCACTAACAGGTTTTGTAATTCAGGCGCTTATACTTTTAGCAGGGAAGCAAAGAGGTAAAATGCTCAATGAAGTTTATTCTTTTAGGGAAAGTATCAAGGTTTATGAAAAGATGTTAGAGCGGTTTGAAAAACGGTCCTTTCAATCGAAGTACCTTCAGTCCTTGCAAAAGGGCTTACTCAATCGTGACGGTAAATCTGCCTCTGTGCAGATTAAAAGACTTGCATGGTTATCCGAATTAATTGCCAGCCGTAATAATTCGATGTTTTTATTCATTAATATTTTAACACTATGGGATATCCAGTGTATGATCTCCTTGGAATCATGGAAAGAGAAATCGGGTAGTTCTCTAGGTCGATGGGTGGATACAATCGCTGAATTAGAGGCTTTATCCAGTTTGTCAATTATTCACTTTGACCACAAAGGTTGGATATTCCCAGAGATTACCCCCCATAAATCAGGTATTGTGGCAGTCAAATTAGGACACCCACTTTTAAGAGAGTCGGTTTGTAATGATTTATCCATCGAGGAACGCTCTGGGATTTTGTTAATAACAGGGTCTAATATGTCTGGAAAAAGCACATTACTTCGGACGGTGGGAATTAATCTCGTGTTGGCGTATGTTGGAGCCCCTGTGTATGCCAAAGAATTTAGCTGTTCGATACTGCAGATTTATACTTGTATGCGAGTGAGTGATAATCTCGGAGAAAACATTTCTTCGTTCTACGCGGAGTTGTTAAGAATTAAACAGATCGTCAGTGCATCTAAAACTCAAACGAATATTTTCTTCCTCCTAGATGAAATATTTAAAGGAACAAATTCCCAAGATCGTCATGCGGGAGCCAAGGTTCTTATTCAACAACTAAGTAATGCTGGGGCAATGGGCATGGTTTCAACCCATGATTTGGAGCTTGGTAACATTGAACGTGAGAGCGATCGCAAAATTAGAAATTACCATTTTCGAGAGTATTATAAACACGATCAAATTCATTTTGACTATAAACTTCGTCCAGGTATTTCAACGACCCGTAATGCAATGTATTTGATCAAAATGGCAGGTATTGATGTGGATACCTTATCGCAAGATGTTAAAAAAGTCTAAAAGATCTTATAAGAGGCGGAGATATAGGATGATTCTTGTGAGTGCTTGTTTGTTAGGGCTAAATACCAAGTATAATGGTGAGACAAATGCCCATTCGTTAATTCAGAGCTATTGTTCTTCAGGAAGGTTTATTCCAGTTTGTCCCGAGCAACTGGGAGGTTTATCAACTCCCCGTGAAGCGGTAGAGATTATAAACGGAACCGGGCAAGAAGTGCTCCTTGGACGTGGTTTAGTTAAGGGCGAGAGTGGAGAGGGCGTAACTTCTCAATTCCTTAAAGGGGCAAACGAGGTGTTGAAATTTCCAAGGATGTTCAAGGTTACTGCAGCCATCCTCAAGGAACGGAGCCCTTCCTGTGGAGTTCATTTTATTTATGATGGAAGTTTTACTCACCGGATGATCCCGGGTCAGGGTGTTACCTCTGCTATGCTGAAACAGCATAATATCCCGATTTATTCGGAAGAGGAGTTAACTGAAGAGCGATTAAAAGAGCTGATTAGTGAAGATATGGCTGGCTGATACTGTGGTAGTTGATCAGGCGGGTTCTATTGATGGAGGACTTGAAGGCCCAAAGCAAACGGTTTGTGATTTGAAGTCAGGAATCTAATCGGGTATAATTGCAAAGTAAATATATTCCTAAACTCTCAATGGAGATTGTTTAAGGAGGAAAACTATGCAATTAGTTACTGTTAAGGAAATCTACAGAGAGACGGATCGGTTTCTTAATCAAAAAGTGGAGCTATCTGGGTGGGTTCGCACCGTCCGTACCTCTAAAACATTTGGCTTCATAGAAATCAATGATGGAAGCTTCTTTGAAACGATTCAAGTGGTTTTCGATGAGAGTCTGGATAATTTCATCGAGATTGGGAAGCTAACCATAAGCTCGGCGATCCGTATTCAAGGTGAACTAGTCTCTTCACCGGGTGCTAAACAACCCTTTGAAGTTAAGGCGGAAACTATTGAGATTCTGGCGTTATCTGCTGCAGATTATCCTCTTCAAAAAAAGCGGCATACCTTTGAGTATTTGCGGACGATTGCGCATTTGCGACCAAGGACTAATACCTTTGCGGCTGTCTTTCGGTTGAGATCCATCGTTGCTTATGCGATTCACAAGTTCTTTCAAGACAGGGGTTATGTCTATGTACATACTCCGATTATTACCGGCAGTGACGCTGAAGGTGCGGGAGAAATGTTTAGGGTGACAGCCTTAGATATGGCCCTAGCTCCAAAAGATGACTCTGGTCATATTGATTTTTCCAAAGATTTTTTTGGAAGGGAAACCAGCTTGACTGTGAGTGGTCAGCTTAATGTGGAGACCTACTGTATGGCCTTCCGTAATGTTTATACTTTTGGACCGACGTTTCGAGCAGAAAATTCAAATACGGCGAGACATGCGGCTGAGTTTTGGATGATTGAACCAGAGATTGCCTTTGCAGACCTTTCAGATAACATGAATTTAGCCGAAGAGATGATGAAATACATTATCCAATATGCCTTAGACAACGCTCCGGAGGAAATGGCCTTTTTTAATAAGTTTGTCGATAAAACCTTATTTGATCGCTTAGAAAATATCTTAAGCTCGGAATTTGTCCGTGTTACTTATACAGAAGCAGTAGAAATGCTTCAGAAGGAAGATGTCAACTTTGAGTATCCAGTTCGCTGGGGGATGGATCTGCAAACTGAGCATGAGCGGTATTTGACTGAAAAGATCTTCAAAAAACCCGTCTTTGTCTCAGATTATCCCAAGGATATTAAGGCGTTTTACATGAGACTGAATGACGATAACAAGACAGTGGCTGCTATGGATCTACTCGTTCCTGGAGTTGGCGAAATTATCGGGGGAAGTCAACGGGAAGAACGACTGGATCTCTTGCAAAAGCGTATGCAAGAATCTGGGTTGAACGCGGAGGATTACTGGTGGTATCTTGACTTAAGACGGTATGGTGGTGTAAAACATGCAGGGTATGGACTAGGGTTTGAACGAGTTATTATGTATTTGACTGGAATGTCAAATATTCGTGATGTGGTTTCGTTCCCTAGAACAGCAAATTCCTGCGAGTTTTAGTCTGCATAGGGTAAGTGATTGTTGTTTTCAGACAGATGTACTAGTTTGGTACATCTGTTTTTTGCTTATCACAAATTTTGAAGACGATTTCTCCATTAACCTTATTTATGTCACTACATTATTTTTTTGAAGGATATTAATGCTATTGGCACTTTTAATCCCATCATATTCATACTATTATTGGCATTAGAGACTGGTTTTTCTGTAGATTATTACCACATGACGAAAATTTGGAAAATCTATACGCTATTATAGGAGTAATTTTTTAAAACCTTAGTTAGCTTCCCTTATAATATTAGTTTTCCTATGGCGTCGATTACCTTTTGGTATAGCAAATAATTATTGTGATATGATAGATGGGAGCCTGACTGTTAGCAAATCAAGCAACAGGTGGACGTACAGTATGTTATAATAAGCACAAGAAGTGAGGTGAAGTGGTCATGTACCGATTAGACGATTTAAATCCAATGCAGCGTGAAGCTGCAGAGCATAGAGAAGGGCCGCTTCTAATTCTTGCGGGAGCAGGATCGGGTAAGACTCGAGTGCTCACCTATCGAATTGCCCATTTGATTGCTCATGGGGTAGAACCTAGTGAGATATTAGCAATTACCTTTACCAATAAAGCGGCCAAAGAGATGCGGGAACGAGTGACCACCTTGCTGGGCAGCGAGGGACATGGTTTATGGGTTACGACCTTTCACTCGGCATGTGTCCGTATTTTAAGACGTGAGATTGATAATTTGCCGGGGTATAACCGGAATTTTGTCATTTACGATACAGGGGATCAACAGTCCTTAATCAAAGCGTGCTTGAAAGAGCAAAATTTTGATGAAAAGAAATTCCCAGTGCGCAGTGTAGCTGCGGTTATTAGTGATGCTAAGAACAAACTCCAAGATCCTGAGGAATTTTCCTATAAAGCCGCCAGTTATTTTGAACAAAAGGTCGTCGACATTTACCGCTCTTATCAGAAACGACTTAAGAGCAATAATGCTCTTGATTTTGATGATATTATCATGCTTACAGTACAGCTATTTCAGCAAAGCGACCATGTGTATCGGTATTACCAGGATAAATTCCGCTATATTATGGTGGATGAGTACCAAGATACGAATCATGCTCAGTATATGTTGATTAAACTTTTGGCGAGCGAGTATCGCAATCTGTGTGTGGTTGGGGATGATGATCAATCCGTCTATGGATGGAGGGGCGCGGATATCCAAAATATCCTCGACTTTGAGCGGGATTATCCAGAAGCGAAAGTCATCAAACTTGAACAAAATTACCGTTCAACCCAGAAGATTCTCAATGCCGCTAATGCAGTGGTTAAGAATAATGAGTCTCGTAAGGAAAAATCCCTCTGGACTGAAAACACAGAAGGTCAGTCCGTGGTGTGTTATGTAGGGTCCGATGAGCGAGATGAGGCCAACTATGTCGTCAATCGCATTCAACGTTTGCATGAATTAGAAGGACGACCTTATAACGATTTTGCCATTCTTTATCGAACAAATGCTCAATCCCGGTCACTGGAGGAGCGTCTGATGAAGGAGGCTACGCCCTACCGTGTGTTCTCAGGACTAAAATTCTATCAACGTATGGAGATTAAGGACATCTTAGCTTATTTGCGAGTTCTTTATAATCCCGCAGATCAAGTGAGTTTTGCCAGGGTTCTAAATGTGCCGAAACGCGGACTGGGAGATACCACGTTGCAAAAGGTTCTGGAATATGCCGATGAACAGGGAATGCCCGTGCTGGACGCTATTCTGGAGGCTGAATATATTCCTGAATTGTCGACACGCGCCAAGAAACCGTTAATATCCTTTGCCCACCTAATGCAGGGCTTGGTAAGCTTTGCTAAAGAGTCAAGTGTCTCAGATCTGGTGGAAGAGATTCTTAATAAAACAGGATACAAGGCGATTCTTGAAGCAGAAAACACTCCAGAATCAGAAACTCGTTTGCAAAACCTTATGGAATTTCTTTCTGTCACTTCTGAATATGATGATAAAGCAGCTCAAGCTGCCCAAAATGCTTTAAACGATGGGGTTGAAGAAGAGGCTGTCCCGGGTTTGAGTGGATTTTTAGAACAAGTATCACTGGTTGCTGATATTGACGAATTAGACCAAGCTGAGGAAGCCGTGGCCTTAATGACAATGCATAGCGCAAAAGGGTTAGAATTTCCAGTTGTTTTTGTAGTTGGTATGGAAGATGGAATTTTCCCCAGCAGTCGTTCAATAATTGAGCCAATTCTTTTAGAAGAAGAACGACGACTTTGTTATGTCGCCATCACTCGAGCGAGGGAGAAACTATACCTGTGTAATACAGAAATGCGGATGCTTTATGGCAAGACGCAATATAATCAGCCCTCTCGCTTTTTGATGGAGATACCGTCGGAATTAATGACGGATATAGACCCGCTTGATCCGCCAAAACGTCGTCCCGCTGCTCCGTCCAAACCGATTCGGAGACGGGATTCTATGTCGGATCGAAACGTTCCTTTAGGTTCAGGGTCATGGGAAAAGGATTTTGGGACTACTTTGGTTATTAAAGGGGGTGAGGCGCATCAGGTAGGAGAAAAAGTGGAACACGCGACGTTTGGTCGAGGGATTATTGTCTCCATTAAAGGAGAAGGAAATCAAGCGGAACTGACAATTGTTTTTGACAGTGGTATCAAGAAATTAATTGCGGAGTATGCCAAGTTAACGAAACTGTGACATTTTTAATCCATTGGTGCATTTCAAAAATGAGGAAGAGAAAGGTTTAGGTGTTAAGTATGTCAGATAAAATTTATATCGTTGGTCACAAAAGCCCAGATACAGATTCAGTTTGCTCAGCAATCGCTTTAGCACGCTTAAAAGAACTTTCGGGAATAGCTAATGTTGTTCCTTGTTCTGCTGGAAAAATCAATAAAGAGACTGAATATGTCCTCAATTTTTATGGAGTAGCTATTCCTGAAGTGTTAGAGTCCATTGAAGCAGGTGAAAAATTAGTCCTCGTCGACCACAATGAATGGGGACAAGCAGTTGCTGGTGGAGATCAAGCTAAACTTATCGAGGTTATCGACCATCACAAAATCGGCGGACTACAAACCTCTGATCCTATCCATATCCGCATCGAACCTGTTGGCTCCACATGTACAATCGTAGCAAAGGCTTATAAGGAGCAAGGATTAGTTCCAGAAAAACCAATTGCAGGAATCTTGCTTGCTGCTATTCTTTCCGATACCGTTATTTTCAAATCCCCTACCTGCACAGATGAGGATAAAGCAATCGCAGCGGAACTAGCCGCAATTGCTGGTGTTGAGCCAAAGACCTTTGGTATTGATATGTTTAAATCAGCTTCCAACATTGCTGATCGTACCCCTCAAAGCATGATTGAAGAAGATCTTAAAGCCTTCACCATGGGACCTCACAAAATCGGTGTAGGACAAGTCAGCTTAATGGGTATGGAAGGCTTCGAGGACGTTCGTGCTAACTTAACTGCAGCCATCGAAGCACATCGCGCTGCTAATGACATGAAATATCTCTGCCTAATGGTTACGGATATTCTCGAAGATTACACTGAACTGATTGTTAAAGGGGACAACCCTGAAGAAGTGGCTAAAGCCTTTGGTAAAGAACTTGTCAATGGAAGCGTTCCACTGCCAGGTGTTCTTTCCCGTAAGAAGCAAGTTGTACCACAAATGACGACATATTTCCAAGGTTAATCTTATACCTACTCTCTTAATTTAACTATAAAAACTCCCACTTGTATTAAGCTTATGAGTGGGAGTTTTTGTATTTATTGCTAGTGAGTTTTCTATAGTGAGTGAACAAGGGGCACTCCTTCGAATTGAGTTGAGAGTTCCTATGGATTAAGGAGTTAGTAAGAAGCTTCATGGTAATAATAGTATTAATGCGTATTTCTTTTAAAGATTTGCGGTTTAGATTATAATAAAGGCAATTATCGTTAATAGTGGAGGAATTTTAAGTGCAAGTTGATTTCGAGCGCATAGCAGCGCTTCGTAGAGAGCTAGAAGAGGCGAATAAGTATTATTATGAGTTTGACCAACCACGTATCACAGATGCAGAATACGATACTCTCCTACGTGAGCTTCTGGACTTGGAAGCTAAGTATCCAGACAAGGTTACGTCAGATTCTCCGACACAACGAGTTGGGGGAACAGTAGCTAAAGAGTACACGAAAGTTCGGCATTTAGAACCTCTTCTTAGCTTAGATAATGCGTTTGATTCGGGGGATTTACGGGAGTTTGACCGGCGAGTTCGCCAGGTGGCTAGCTTTGTGGAGTATGTAGTTGAACTTAAGATTGATGGCTTAACTGTTGCTCTGACCTATGAGGATGGGCTTATGGTACGCGGTGCCACTCGAGGGGATGGTTCAGTAGGAGAGGATATCACCGCCAATGTCCGAACGGTAGGGTCTATTCCCCTTCGCTTAAACAAAACGGTTCCAAGGTTAAGTGTCCGGGGAGAAGGGTATATGCCTAAAGCCTCTTTTGCTCGTTTAAATCTGGAACGAGAAGAAGAGGGGCAAACCACCTTTGCCAATCCTCGGAATGCTGCGGCTGGTTCCTTGCGTCAGTTAAATTCTCGTATCACTGCTGAGCGCAAACTGGATTACTTTGCTTATCAAGTATTATCGGCGAAAGAATTGGGATTACATAACCAAATAGATGTGCTCGCCTATCTAAAAGAACAAGGGTTTATTGTAAACCCTGAGTATAAAGTGTTTAGTGATATTGAAGAGGTTATTACATACTGTGAAGAAATGGCCGCAGAGCGTCATCGTTTCCCCTATGATATCGACGGTTTGGTTATAAAAGTGAACGAATTTGACCTGCAACAAGAGCTTGGCTTTACTGCCAAAAGCCCTCGCTGGGCTATCTCCTACAAATTCCCGGCGGAGCAAGTTGAAACCGTTGTTGAAGATATTATCATCCGAGTTGGGCGGACAGGAGTCTTAACCCCTACAGCAGTTCTAAAAGCAATTTCTGTGGCAGGGTCTACTGTGAGCCGTGCCACCCTTCATAATCTTGATAATATCAGGGAAAAGGATATTCGAATTGGAGATCATGTGCTCTTACATAAAGCGGGGGATGTAATTCCTGAGGTTGTGCGGGCCTTACCTGAAAAACGGACTGGTGAGGAACGTTTATTTGAAATGCCGGATCTTTGCCCGGAATGTCAGAGCCCAGTTTCACGTGAGGAAGGGGAGGCTGCTTATCGCTGCCAAAGTATTAGCTGTCCTGCTCAGCAGCGTGAGGGTATTATTCATTTTGTTTCTCGGGATGCTATGGCAGTTGAAGGGTTAGGACCGGCAGTTGTTCAACAGCTTCTAGATGCAGGGTTGATCAAAGATGCGGCTGATCTTTATTCTTTGACGTTTGAAGCGTTAACCCCTTTAGAACGGATGGGTAAAAAATCGGCGGAAAATTTACTACAAGCTATTTCAGACAGCAAAGATCGTGGTTTGGCCCCCTTGATATTTGCCCTAGGAATTCGCCACACAGGGGTAAAAGCAGGAAAAATTTTAGCGCAAACCTTTGGTTCCATGGAAAAACTGCAGGAAGCTTCCTTTGAGGATTTGCAGGAGATTCCAGATATCGGACCGGGGATGGCGGAAAGTCTGGTTCAGTTTTTTAAGTTGGAAAGTACGGCGCAATTTCTGAATAAATTGAGTGAAGCCGGTGTAAATATGACTGCAGGAACCTCGACTAAACCGCAGATATTCGCAGGTAAAAGCATTGTGGTGACGGGTTCATTAGAGCGCTGGGAGCGTCGAGAGATTGAGACCCTCATCGAAGAGTATGGGGGAAAGGCGGCTAGTAGTGTCAGTAAGAAAACAGCCTTTGTCGTTGCTGGAGAGAAAGCTGGGTCCAAGTTGGTTAAAGCACAGGGGCTGGGAATTCCAACTTTAACCGAAGAGGAATTTGAATTATTACTAAAGCAGCCTCATCAGTTGGAGTAAAGGAACGATAATGTCCTTGGTGTGTTGGACACGGAAATATATTCTCCGGCAACAAAGTTTATTGCCGGGGAATTTTATTTGAGTATACTACCAGAGATTACCAGAAATCGTTACAATTGATTATAAATTTAAGACAATAAAGAAGATTCTTAACAATTTATTAAAAAAGGTATACTATATACTTACAAACGTAGTCTTGTAACTGAATTGTTGAAAGCTTACATATAGCCTGTCTAAGATTAAATTCGAGGGGGAAACTATGTGCCGCTTAGTTTAAAACAATTTAAACCATTTGATCAGTTGACGGAAAATGTATTATTGGAATTGAGCCAAACGATACCTATTAAGACCTATCCTAAAGGTAGTTTTGTCTTCGTCGAGGGCGAAAAATCACAGGATTCTTTATTTTTGATATTATCTGGTGTTGTGGAGATCATTACGGGAAACGGAAGCGGCGCGGTAAGACTAAGGAGTCAGGGAGAGTTCTTTGGCGAAACTGTTATTCTAACTGGCAAACGATACCCTGCCTCCGCTAAAGTACAAGCAGACCTAACGTGTTATGTGCTGGGTAGAGAAATCTTTGAAAGTCTCTTACAGAACTATCAGGAGGTTGCTTTCTATTTTAACCGAGTATTAACAGACCGGCTGTGGGGATTGTACGAAGAAATGTTACAAGAACAACCTTATGAGTCGTTTGGGTTAGGATTTGATCGCTTTAAACAGAAGGTTTATAACATAATGTCTACCCCTGTAGAGACATGTCAGCCGCATACTCCGATCAACGAATTAGCTCGTTTGTTCACAAAGAAAAAAATTAGTTCCATGGTCGTAACAGATCCTAGTGGAATTATGCTGGGCTTAGTTAGCGAGCGTGATCTTATTAGCAAAGTATTAGCCCGTGACAGCAACCCTTCTGTAATTACTGCTTTCGATATTATGCAACAACCCCCCCCTACTTTGACAGCCAATGCCTTCTATTACCAAGCACTGCTTACCATGTTGAAAAGTCACGGTAAATATATTGTGGTAACGGAGCAAGCTCGACCCATTGGTATTGTTACTATCGGAGATTTAACAAGGGCAAGAATTAATAGTTCCATAACGATTGTTAGAGATATAGAACTTGCCGGGAATATCTCAGAATTGGCACAAGCTTCTAAACAAATTAATGATACAGTAGCTACTATGATCAGCGAAAAAGCCACCGCTAGTGAAATTGGGGAAGTAGTGTCAGAGTTATATGACATATTAACCAGAAGACTACTTTTGCTGGCAGAGAATTCAATGGTTGAAAAAGGTCTCGGCTGGCCTCCTGTTGATTATTGCTGGTTAACCATGGGAAGTGGCGGTCGTGAAGAGCTAACTCCATCATCAGATCAAGACAATGCTATAGTTTATGCCGATGTTTCGCCAGAAGAGGAAGAACAGATTAGGAACTATTTTAATGAACTGGCAGACTATGTAACAGAAGGATTAGAACTTTGTGGCCTTATAAAATGTCCCGGTAATATTATGTCCACTAATCCTGAATGGTGTCGGTCGATATCGACTTGGAAAAATACGGTGCACCAGTGGGCAATGAATCCGAATCCAGACGCTGTTCGCCAGTTTACAATTTTTTTAGATTTTAGACCGGTTTACGGACAAGAGTATTTAGCTCAAATGTTACGTGATTATACTTTGCATTTGTTTCGGACCTCTCCTGCTCTTCTACATTTCCTTGCTACTGATGCTCTAAGCCATAGGGTACCTCTAAACTTATTTAAAAACGTAATACTGGAAAAAAACAAAGACCATAAAAACGAAGTGGATCTAAAAAGATCTGCTGGGGTTCTTCTTGTGGACTGTATCCGCATCTTTGCAATGTCCAAAAGTGTAGTCGAGGTTAATTCTTTAGCACGACTAAAAAAGCTTGTTGAATTTGAAACTATCTCCGCTGACGATGCGGAATACTACGAAGCGGCCTTTCAATCCCTTATGATGTTTAGGATGCGGGAAAACCTTCGAAAACTTAGTCTGGGATTTGTTCCTGATAACTATATTAACCCAACGAACCTAAGTGAAAGAGAACGATCAGTTATGCGCGAAAGTTTTGTGGCAGTTGATCGCCTGCAAAATGTAACCAGAGTCGCTTTTCAAAGGTAAATCGAGCCATATAGTCTTTCTCCCCGCTAAAGAGAAAGAATGCTAGAAGGTATTAGCCTTTGTAAGGGAGAGATAAAAGATTAGTATTTTTATGAAATTCTATAAATTATTATTTACTGTCGATGAAGATTTTTGTCAAAAAGTAACAGCTTTACGTCTGCAAAAATGGCCTTCCCTACCTTTAGACAGCAGTCGGTTTGTTGTTTTTGATACTGAAACTACAGGGTTTTATCCTCATAAAGGGGATAAAATTATTTCGGTTGGAGGGGTGGTTATAAGCAATGGGCAGCTTACAGATGAGACATTTCTCCAATTCATAAATCCTAATCGTGAAATCCCTCCTCACATAATAGAATTGACCGGTATCACAGATGAAATGGTTGCAAGAGCTCCAAATTTTGTTGAAGCTTATTGTAAATTTATGGATTTTGTTGGAACGTCAATGCTTGTAGCTCATTGCGGAGCTTTTGATTTTAGTTTTATAAATGCGCATCTGCGAAAAAGCTGTGGGGAAAAGTTATGCCCCCCTATTTTAGACACCTACTTGCTCTCAAATTTACTTTTTACTGACAGAATTAGTCGTTCTCTAGAAGATTTGGCCGAAGTGTATGGAGTGCCCCTAACGAGTCGGCACACCGCTTTGGGGGATTCTATCATTACTGGCAACATTTTTTTAGCTATGGTTGAGGACTTAAAGAAAAAAGGAATAAGAACAACGACTGATTTGGTTTACAGTTACAAATATTTGAAGTTCGGCCCCCAATAGGACGCTTTCATTGCTTTTTGTATTTTTATTGCTCCATTCTCCCATTTTTGTTATGATAGAGTGATAAAGCAACGAACTATCTAAGGGAAGGTGAATATGTTGTCAATTTCACGTGAAGATGTTGAATACGTGGCTGCATTGGCGCGTTTAGAGTTAACTGAACAGGAAACTCAAGAGTATACAGAACAATTGAACTCTATCTTAGGTTATGCGGCAATGTTGGAGAGATTAGACACAAATGATGTAGTGCCTACGGCTCATGCTGTTCCTTTACACAATGTATTGCGTGAAGATCAAGTGAGACCTTCGATTAACCATGAAAAAGCCCTCAGGAATGCACCTGATGGGGAAGAGGGTTTCTTCAGAGTGCCTAAAATTAGTTTGACTTAGATTTGACTTGAGAGGAGACTGCGAACGTTGGAATCAGTGAGTATCGGGAAATCAATCAGTGAATTGCATGAGCTGCTCGTACATAAAGACATAAGCTCCACAGAACTGACGAAAGCATACATAAAGCGGATTCAGTCAGTGGACCCTACTTTACAAGCGTATTTAACCGTCTTAGAGGAAGGAGCTTTGGCTCAAGCGGCAGAGGTTGATCAAAAGATCGCCCAGGGACAAGCTCTGAAACCTTTAGAGGGTATTCCAATGGCTCTGAAAGATAATATGTGCACAGAAGGAATTCGCACAAGCTGTGCATCAAAAATGCTGGACAAGTTTGTTCCACCCTATAATGCAACCGTGACAGAGCGCCTGCGAGCTGCAGGAACGATACTGCTCGGTAAGCTGAATATGGACGAATTTGCCATGGGTTCCTCCACGGAGAATTCCTATTTTGCTAAGACTCGCAATCCTTGGAATTTAGAATGTGTTCCGGGAGGTTCTTCTGGTGGGTCAGCCGTAGCCGTAGCAGGGGATGAGGCTGCATTTACCTTGGGTTCAGATACAGGCGGATCCATCCGCCAGCCAGCTGCCTTCTGTGGAGTAGTGGGTATGAAACCTACCTATGGAGCAGTCTCCCGTTTGGGTTTGATTGCATTTGCATCCTCCCTCGATCAGATTGGTCCGTTTACCAAAACAGTGAAAGATAATGCCTTAGTAATGAATGCCATTGCGGGCTATGACCCCCAAGATTCGACATCTGTTCCCTATGAAACGCCGGATTATACTAAGTTTTTAGTGAACGATATAAAGGGTCTAAAGATAGGGATTCCCCGTGAGTACTTTGGCGAAGGGATTGAACCGGAGGTCGCCAAAGGGATTCAAGCTGGGATTCAAACCCTTATCGATCTGGGAGCTGAAGTAGGAGAATGCTCCCTTCCACATACAGAATATGCTATTCCGGCTTATTACTTAATTGCTACTGCTGAAGCCAGCTCTAACTTAGCTCGCTATGATGGTGTACGTTATGGATATCGGGCTGATTCAAATGACGTTTTAGGTATGTTCAAAAAGACTCGGGCTGAAGGATTCGGCCAGGAAGTAAAAAGAAGGATCATGCTCGGAACTTATGCTCTGAGTTCAGGATATTATGACGCCTACTATCTCAAGGCCCAAAAGGTCAGAACTCTGATCAAGCAGGATTTTGACAAGGCTTTTGAGACGTTTGATGTTTTACTCTCCCCGACAGCTCCGACACCTGCGTTTAAATTTGGGGAAAAATCTGCGGACCCCTTGGCTATGTATCTATCCGATATTACGACGGTTCCCATTAACCTGGCGGGTATTCCAGCAATTTCCGTTCCGGCAGGATTCGTGAATGGATTGCCGATTGGTATGCAATTAATGGGTAAAGCCTTTGGTGAGGGATCGTTGTACCGAATAGCTTATACCTTTGAGCAAAACACGAATTATCACACGTTAAAACCAAATCTGTCCGGGGAGGTGCTGACCGGTGGTAGTCGCTAATAAATATGAAATGGTCTGTGGCCTGGAAGTTCACGTTGAACTCCAGACAAAGACAAAGATTTTCTGTGGCTGTACAACCGAGTTCGGAGGGGAGCAAAATACCCATGTCTGCCCGGTGTGTCTGGGAATGCCGGGTGCCCTTCCTGTTTTAAATCGTGAAGTGGTTAATTACGCGATCAAAGCTGGATTGGCTTTGAATTGTGAAATTGCGGAGTTTTCTAAGTTCGACCGTAAAAACTACTTTTACCCGGATTTATCGAAGAACTATCAAACCTCCCAGTTCGATTTGCCGATTTGTGGTAAGGGTGGGTTAGAAATCGAAGTTGATGGGGAGAAAAAGTGGATCGGAATCACTCGGGCCCACATGGAGGAAGATGCGGGTAAGCTCGTTCATAGCGGGGAAACCATAACAACCTCCAATGCATCCTCGGTGGACTACAATAGAGCTGGCGTGCCTCTATTAGAAATTGTTTCAGAGCCTGATATGCGTTCGATTCCAGAAGTGTTAGCTTACTTAGAAAAATTAGTACAGATTCTCGAGTATACGGAAGTCTCGGACTGTCGTATGGAACAAGGTTCGGTACGATTTGATATTAACGTATCGTTGCGCCCAATCGGCTCAACGGATTTAGGTATTCGAACAGAAACTAAAAACCTAAACTCCTTTAGTTCGGTACGGCGATGCATGGAGTATGAAGTGGCTCGTCAAGCTAGGGTTCTAGATGCCGGTGAAAAAGTGGTTCAAGAGACAAGAACTTGGGATGAGGGTCAAGGGGTCACGTTAACCCTTCGTTCTAAGGAAGAAGCCCATGATTACCGCTATTTCCCTGAACCCGATCTAGCTCCTTTGGTAATAGATAGGGAATGGGTGGAAGGAATCCGCAAAACCCTTCCCGAACTTCCAGATGCACGTCGTGCACGGCTACAGGAGTTAGGGCTGTCAGCGTATGATGCTGGGGTAATCACTCAATCAAAAGCTCTGTCTGATTACTTTGATGCTGCCTTATCTCACTATGGTGATGCTAAGACCTTAGCCAACTGGGTTATGGGCGATGTTACTCGTCTGTTGAACTCTAATCAGTGCGGTGTGGTAGATTCTCCAATTTCGGCCACACAATTGGCAGAACTTCTGGGACTCATAGAAAAAGGGACGATTAGCGGTAAGATTGCCAAGAGTGTACTGGAAGAAATGTATAGTACCAGTAAGGATGCCAGTACCATCGTGAAGGAGAAGGGGCTAGCGCAGATTAGTGACGAAGGTGCACTTCTCGGGATTATCGACGAGGTGATCGCCAAAAATCCCCAATCCGTGGAGGATTATCGCGCCGGAAAAGATCGAGCCATTGGATTCCTCGTGGGGCAGATCATGAAAGCCACCAAGGGACAAGCTAATCCGGGTCTGGTCAATAAATTACTGAAGGAAAAACTAGCTTAAGTTCAGAGGCCTCTCCGAAAGGGGATGCCTCTTGTATATAGTTTAATACTAGACAGAAAATATAACTTATCGCCAACCAAGTTTTCTGTAAAAGTATACAGTATAAGGTTATGGAGATTCTTCAAACTGAAGGGGTATTGTGCTAATATAAAGATTAGTGAATTCTAAGCTGTATTACATTACATCCAGCTAACTATGAGGGGTGAGTCGTCTTATGAGACATTTAACAATTGTTGACACTACATTGCGCGATGGAGAACAAACTGCTGGTGTTGTTTTCTCAAATCAAGAAAAATTGCGTATCGCTCAGTTTCTTGATGAACTTGGTGTCCATCAGATTGAGGCCGGAGTTGCGGTCATGGGTGGGGATGAAAAACGTGCAATTAGTGACATTGTAAAATTAGGGTTAAAAGCCAGCATCATGGGCTGGAATCGAGCAGTTATTTCTGATATTGAGCAATCCTTGGCTTGTGGTGTTGATGCTGTGGCCATTTCGATCTCTACCTCTGATATTCATATTGAACATAAGCTTATGACCACGCGTGAGGATGTTTTAGAAAGGATGGTCAAGGCAACCAGCTTTGCTAAACGAGAGGGCATGTATATCTCTGTTAATGCCGAAGATGCTTCCCGGTCAGATATGGATTTTTTGGTCCAGTTTGCTAAAGAAGCAAAAAGAGCTGGCGCAGATCGTTTGCGCTACTGTGACACTGTTGGTATATTGGATCCATTTGTAACCTATGACAATATTAAAACATTGATTGAAAAAGTAGGCATCGATGTCGAAATGCATACACATGATGATTTTGGAATGGCGACAGCCAATGCCCTCGCGGGAGTAAAGGCTGGAGCGTCGCATGTAGGTGTAACGGTCAATGGTTTAGGGGAACGTGCGGGTAATGCGGCTTTAGAGGAAGTTGTCATGGCGTTAAAGCACCTGCTTGATACAGATTTGAGCTTTGCTACAGAGCGTTTTGTAGAGGTATCAGAATATGTAGCTAGGGCTTCGGGTCGGAGGATTCCCCCTTGGAAATCAATTGTGGGAAGTAATATGTTTGCTCATGAATCTGGAATACATGCCGATGGGGCACTTAAGAATCCTCGAACTTACGAGGCCTTCAGCCCTGAGGACGTTGGTTTGGAACGGCAACTGGTGATCGGGAAGCACTCGGGAACCGCATCCATCAAAGCAAAGTTTTGGAATGAGTATGGTAAAGAAATGTCAGACGAAGATGCTGCTGAGATGCTAGAACGGGTTAGAGCATTAGCGGTTGATATGAAGCGTTCACTTTTTGACAAAGAGCTAGCGTATATATATAGCGATATGTTGAGGCAACGAAACAGCGGAAAGTGACCACAATATTATCCGGTGAAAGCAAAGAGGAATGTGTTTAAGGCACATTCCTCTTATTTCTTATTATTTAATTAACAATATTCAAAATATTTTAATTTATATGTAAACTTTTATACACACGTATACAGAAGTAGACAGATACAAGGAAGCAGCATTGATATGAAATTGAAGCTATACTCTCATATAAGTGTACACCTTAGTATGCATTATGAATTTTAGTATTCATAAAAGTTATCAAAGATAATAATCCCCTAAACCCGCATTTACCAGTAATATTAGCAAAATTATTTTAAGAATTTACAGAATTGACTGAATTGGCATAACTGTTGCAGTATAATTCAATATATTCTGAATATATGAAATGTGTTTAAAACCCCGGTTTAAGGAAAGGAGGAGTAACGAGTAAATCGTAAGTAAATATTATCAGGATCACATCGTTATTATTATTAATTTTATGGGCATAAAAGCTCAAATAATGTAAAAGGGAGAAATAAATTATGAGCAAACGCTGGATTGTTGCACTAGCTGGGATGCTAATTATGTTATGTTCAGGTGCGGTATATATCTGGGGAGTATTTCAAGGACCTTTGGTTAAGATGTTCAGTTGGACACAGGCAACTACAGCACTTACATTTTCTTTTACCTTAGGCATCTTTGCACTAGGTACCATCACCGGGGGTAGGATTCAGGACAAATTTGGCCCTCGCGAAGTAGCGTCTGTGGGCGGGCTTATGATCGGCCTAGGCGTCTTTTTAGCTAGCTATACAACAGCTGATAAACCATGGCTTTTGTATTTGACGTATGGAGTTATGATGGGGTTTGGTGTTGGTATGATTTATACTCCGGTTATTGCCTGCGTGTCGAAATGGTTCCCGGATAGAAAAGGAACTATTACCGGACTAGTGGTAGGCTCCTTAGGGGCTGGTGGGTTGTTATTTACTCCCATTGCAAAGAGCTTGGTAATTAGCAAGGGAGTACTAGCAACTTTTGCAATATTCGGTATTGTCTTTGGTATCATGATTATTGGAGCAGCACAGTTGCTCAAAAATCCACCAGCTGATTATAAACCAGTTGGTTGGACTCCTCCGGTTGCTGGTACTAAGGCTGCTTTCGTAACTCGGAATTATTCACCCAAAGAGATGCTGGTAACGCCACAATTTTATATGCTTGCCGCTATCCTGTTGATTGGGTGTATGTCAGGTTTGATGGTAATACCCTTTGGATCGGTTCTTGCTGTTCAGTCTGGTCTTTCAGATTATGTAGCTACCTTAGCAATAATGTTAATCTCTATTGGTAATGCTGGAGGACGCTTTCTATGGGGTGCAGCTGCAGATAAGATGGGTCGGGTACGTACTCTTATGGTGCTATTACTTGTTTCTGGTGTTACCATGCTCTTCCTTAACGCATTGCAAGGTTGGATGTCACTGGTAGGTATTGGCATTGTCGCCTTCTGTTATGGTGGTTTTTTAGGCACCATGCCCGCTACTGTCGCAGACTTCTATGGCTCTAAGCATCTGGGTGTAAATTATGGCTTAGTACTATTATTTTTCAGTGCTTCAGCAGTAGGAGCTCCAATAGTATCAGGGATGGCCAAAGATGCAACCGGTAATTTCAGTGGTGCTTTTCTCATCGGAGGGGTGGCTAGTTTAATTGGCTTGATCCTTGCCTTTATTCTCAAACCACCGGCTGACAACGATAGCAACTTGAATCTAGACGCTAGTGTAAATCGTTAAGTTTTCTTAAGAAGTCCCAACTACGGTTTCCGTGGTTGTTACTAAGGCCAATCACTTAAGGACAATGACAAGATGGAGAAAAGAAAAAATATGAGGTGAGAATAAATGGCAAATGTTAAAGAACTTTACCAAGAGAAACTTTGTACAGCAGAGGAAGGAATTAAGCTTGTTCAGGATGGAGACTGTCTAATTGTACCAACTGGGGTGGGAGAGCCCCCAGCACTTCTGACGGCTTTGTCAGAACATCGCAGAGAGTATCATGGCGTAAAGGTATTTCAAATTCTCCCATTAAGAAAGTTTGGGTATATCGATCCTGAAACAGTCGACAATATACGTCATGTGGCATATTTTCTGGGAGGCGCTACACGTGCGGGCGCTCAGCAAGGGTGGATCGATTACATTCCGAGTTATTTCAGTGAAATGCCAAGAATGATTCAAGATGGACTTTTACCTGTTGATACAGTCTTTACCCTCGCTTCTCCGATGGATGAGTACGGATATTTCTCCCTCAGCTTGGCCACTGATTATACGATGGCTGCCATTGCGAAAGCTCGCAATGTTGTTCTAGAGGTAAACCCTAACGTACCGTTTGCTAATGGAAACTGCTTAGTTCATATCTCTCAGGTTTCTGCCTTGGTAGAAGATCAGACTCCACTTACAGAAGTTGGGCTCCCCGTCATTGGCCCGGTTCAAGAAGCCATCGGAAAGTACGTAGCAGATCTGATCGATAATGGCTCAACGATTCAAATTGGTTTCGGGGCTATTCCCGATGCTGTCGTAATGCAGCTCACTCATAAACACGATCTAGGGATTCATACGGAGATGGTCGGGGATGGGATCTTGACCTTGATTGAAAGTGGTGCAGTGACCAATCGAAGTAAAAACTTCTTGCCCGGCAAATTTGTTGCAACTTTTGCTTTGGGCTCAAGGCGGCTCTATGATTTTATGCATCGCAATCCTCAGCTTGAGATGCATCCCGTGGATTATACAAATGACCCATGCATTGCAGGACAAAATGATAATTTGGTTACGATTAATGCTTCCGTACAAGTGGACTTTCTAGGTCAATGTTGTTCTGAAAGTATGGGAAGCACCCCTTACAGCGGAACAGGGGGGCAAGCGGATTTCGTACGAGCAGCAAATCGTTCCAAAGGTGGAAAATCCTTTATTGTACTTCCTGCTACAGCTAAGGATGGGAAAATCTCACGGATTACTCCAACCTTGACACCGGGTTCTGCCGTAACAACCTCGAAAAACGATGTAAACTATGTTGTCACGGAATACGGAGTAGCACAGTTAAGAGGAAAATCTGCTAAACAAAGAGCTCAAGCACTGATTGCTATTGCACACCCGAGTTTTCGTGAAGAACTTACGGAAGCAGCTAAGAAGATGAACTTGTTATAAACCAATATAGAGGTAAGATTAAACTGTGAAAATCTTCCGAAATGTGAGATAATATTCCTGGGAACGGTTAAGACAACTTCGCGATTTTGCAGAAAATTTACAAGTAAATGTAGTTGCTAAAGAATTGTAATAGCTAGCGAATTGTGAGTTGAAAGTGGGCGAAGAAAAGGTGGACTTTCAGTTAAACCATGACCAGTTAATGATGCAGAAGATGGTGCGAGATTTTGTCCAGGCGGAAATCGTCCCTCAAGCATCGATGACAGATGAAACTCATCAATTTCCCTTGAAGATTATTCGTAGAATGGGTGAGCTCGGCCTGATGGGTATACCAATCCCAGTTGAATATGGCGGAGCAGGTTCTGACTTCTTATCTTATATTTTGGCCATTGAAGAAATTGCCAAAGGATGTGCTTCAACAGCTGTTACCTTAGCGGTCCATACGTCTATAGGCACTTTCCCAATTCTCTATTTTGGGACAGAAGAACAAAAAAGAAAATATGTTCCTAAGCTCGCAAGTGGTGAATTTATCGGAGCCTTTGCTTTAACAGAAGCCGAAGCAGGTTCGGATGCTTCTAGCCTTCAAACGACGGCTATACGTCAAGGAGACTATTATGTCCTTAATGGAACGAAGCGCTACATTACGAACGCGGGTTATGCGGATGTTTATTTGGTCATGGCCTCCGTAGACCTTGCTAAAGGGCCGCATGGAGTGACTTCATTCCTGGTAGAAAAGGACACTCCGGGATTTAGAGTTGGTAAGAGACATGAAAAAATGGGCTTAAATGGATCGACAACCTGTGAAGTGATTTTCGAAGACGCTATGGTTCCAGTCGAAAACCTTTTGGGTGCAGAAGGGCAAGGTTTCAAAGTCGCTATGTCACTGTTGGACGGTGGACGGATCGGAATAGGCGCACAAGCATTGGGCATTGCTGAGGCAGCATTAGAGGATGCATTAAACTATGCACATAATCGTGTACAGTTTAAACAAGCTATTAGTAACTTTCAAGGGGTTCAATTCATTTTAGCAGACATGGCAACACAGATCGAGGCGGCTAAACTGCTGGTTTATCAGGCTGCCTCGCTGAGGATGGCAGGACTACCGTACACCAAACAAGCCTCGATGGCTAAGATGTTTGCCAGCGATACCGCGGTTAAGGTGACGACGGATGCAGTTCAAATTTTTGGGGGGTGTGGTTACTGCAAAGAACATAAAGTAGAACGCTATATGCGAGATGCCAAGATCACTCAAATATATGAGGGGACAAATCAGATACAGAGGATTGTTGTTGCGAAGCATCTGGGAGCTTAGAAGTTCAGACCGACTGTAGGGATCAACGATCATATAAGCATTCTTAATTGTTATTTTCTACTATAATTAAATGGTAGCACTTCCACTTTTTCAAGTGGGAGTGCTACCTTAGATGAAGGTGCTTGTGTCGTTGTATTATAATGAATAATCATTCAAGGAGGATTCAATTCAAATAAGTCGAATTATTTGTAAAACCGAATTGCAGGAGGACTGCCCCATGCTTCTTGATCAACAAAACTTCTCGATTACTCTTGATGAAATTTTAGATAATACGAATAACGCGATTATTGCTGTTAATCCCCAAGGGATGATTATTTATGCTAATCGTGCCGTTTTTAGCATATTGAAAATTCCTGCCACTAATCTTGTAGGACAATCAATCAAGGATTACTTCCCTGAAACTGGGTTAATGCGAGTTTTTGAGACTGGAATTGCCGAGCTAGGCCAGCGCTTAATGATGAATGATACGATATTACTGAGTAATCGCACCCCTATCTATGTTCACGGAGAATTAGTGGGAGCTGTGGCTGTCTTTCAGGACATTACAATTCTTCAGAATGTCCTGGATAATTTAGTTATCGAGCATGAGAAAACAAAGCAACTCCAACGTACCCTTGAAGTTGTACTCAACACCGCTTATGATGGATTAATCGTGGTTAACAAACAGGGAATTGTCACAATGACGAATCAAGCATTTTCAAGTTTTTTCAAGAAAACTCCTGCAGATTTGATCGGTAAACCTATCACAGAAGTTTATGACAATCCAAAATTTACTGATGTCCTTGTAACGGCTCAGCCAGTCCACGGATATATTCACGACTTAAATGGTCATGAAATTATCGCCAGCAGAATTCCGATTATGCAGGATGGAAAAATTGTAGGGGCTTTAGGAAAAGTCGTATTTAAAGATGTGAATGAACTCTATGCCTTAACCAAAAAGATTGATTCGTTGCATTCTGAACTTGACTATTATAAAAAGACCATGTCACATAACAATTCTTCGGCTTTGGAACTCTTAAAGGGCAGAAATGTCACTATGAATAACTTGGTGCAGACCACTCTGCGCGTGGCTAAATCAGGGTCGACTGTGCTTCTGAGGGGAGAGAGTGGAACAGGTAAAGAATTATTTGCCCTCTTACTTCATGCCCAAAGTTCCCGTAGAGAGGGACCTTTTATCAAAGTGAATTGTGCAGCTGTACCGGATAATCTACTTGAATCTGAAATGTTTGGTTATGATGAAGGTGCATTTACGGGAGCCAGAAAAGGGGGGAAGATCGGAAAGTTTGAACTTGCTGATGGAGGGACCCTGTTTCTTGACGAAATCGGAGATATGGAAATGAACATGCAGGCTAAGTTATTACGAGTTATTCAGGAACGTGAAGTCGAACGATTGGGAAGCAACAAGTCTCGCAAAGTAGATTTCCGTTTGGTAGCTGCAACGAACCGTGATCTTGAAGGAATGATTCGAGATAAACAATTCCGTGAAGATTTATACTATCGCTTAAACGTAGTAACTTTAACGATCCCTCCTTTACGAGAAAGAATGGATGATATCGAAGCCCTTATCAAAACATTTATTAAGAAGTATAACCTTCAGTTTGCACAATCTGTAACGGGAGTATCGAATGAGGCGAAAGACGTCCTCATGAAACATCGTTGGCCAGGTAATATCCGAGAGCTCGAGAATATTATCGAGAGAGCCTTTAATATGCTTGAAGGCACTGAAATCCAATTAAAACATCTACCAAACTATCTTCAAGTTCTTGCTAGTCATGATATACGCCCTTATGTCGAAGGGTCACTTGAGACGATTCTTAATGGGGTTGAGAAAGATGCTCTTATTATTGCTCTTGAAACAGCTAATGGAAACAAAGTACAAGCCGCAAAATCTTTGGGTTTGTCTCGTGCAGGTTTATATAAGAAACTTATCAAGCATCAACTACACAAACCTTAATTATATCGACACATAACCCTTTTAGAAGATGTTGTTTGAGTGAATTAAACTATCATCCAGTGTCTACAGTTGTTACATGTATTCATTCATAGACAGTACCTAACCGCGGGGAATATGGATAGATTCAAGGGTTTCTAGACTTTTGGGTGTAAACAATTGGTTACACATTACAGAATTTAGAAAGTCTGAAAGTTCACTCAGGTAAACTCTGGAAAGCTTGGCATCAGCTAACGCAAAATAATCTGAAGATAGTGAATATTCATTGGCACATTAATTGCAAAGATATTCAGTAGATTACCAATCACCTGATCAATGATCTTGTAATTGAAACTGAAGGAGGATTAAGTGTGAAGACAATTATGGTTATTGGAGCTGGACAGATGGGTGGTGGAATCGCCCAGGTTGCTGCCCAAGCCGGTTACTCGGTCATTTTGAATGACATTAAAGAGGAATTTGTCAGCAGGGGCTTTGGAATTATTCAGAAGAATCTCAGCCGAAGTGTAGAAAAGGGCAAGCTTAAGGCTGAGGAAAAAGAACTTATTATAGGTCGTATTACGAAATCAATCTCTCTACAAGATGCGGCATCGGCTGATTTGGTTATCGAAGCAGCCGTAGAAAATATGGGAATTAAAGCACAAATATTTTCCCAACTTGATGTCATATGCCCGGAACATACGATTCTTTCGACGAACACCTCTTCATTACCAATTACAGAAATTGCAGCATTTACTAAGCGGCCGGATCGCGTCATAGGGATGCACTTTATGAATCCTGTGCCTGTGATGAAGTTGGTAGAAGTCATCCGGGGTCTTGCAACAAGTGATGATGTGTATAAGACGATTGAAACTCTCAGCATCAATATGGGTAAAACCCCTGTCGAAGTCAATGATGCCCCCGGATTTGTTTCTAATCGGGTCTTAATACCCATGATCAACGAAGCTGTCTATACACTCTATGAAGGAATAGCCTCAGTCGAAGCGATTGATAATGTCATGAAGCTAGGAATGAACCACCCAATGGGACCCTTAGCCTTAGGGGATTTAATCGGGTTAGATACCTGTCTATCAATTATGGAAGTTTTGCATGAAGGATTAGGGGATAAGTATCGTCCATGTCCGCTGCTTCGTAAATATGTTAAGGCGGGATGGTTGGGGCGCAAATCCGGGCGCGGTTTCTATAAATACGATGCTTAGATCCAATTAGTTAGGAGGATAAAGCGTGGAGTATTCTAATCTCTTACTTGAAAAGAACGGTGCTGTTGCCGTTCTAACCATCAATCGCCCTAAAGCTTTAAATGCTTTAAACAGTGACACATTATCGGAACTGTCCACCGCGTTGGATGAGCTGGGGAGGGATTCCGGTGTCAAAGTTGTTATTCTCACTGGAAGTGGAGAGAAGGCCTTTATCGCTGGTGCAGATATTTCTCAAATGAAAGACTTTAACCCTTTGGAAGGAAGGCGTTTTGCACAATTGGGGCAGGCGGCCTTCCGCAAACTTGAAATGATACCTCAGCCTGTGATAGCTGCTATCAATGGATTTGCTTTGGGCGGTGGGTGTGAATTAGCCATGGCCTGCGATATTCGAATAGCAAGTGAGAACGCAAAGTTTGGACAGCCGGAAGTAACCCTTGGACTAACAGCCGGATTTGGAGGGACTCAACGTTTACCTCGTTTAGTCGGCACAGGTATAGCTAGCGAGTTACTATTTACTGGAGACATTATCGATGTTAATGAGGCCTATCGGATTGGGTTAGTGAATAAGGTCTACTCTCTAGAAACTCTAATGGAAGAAGCCCAAAAACTTGCCCAGCGGATTGCAGGGCGAGCTCCGGCGGCAGTTCAGCTAAGCAAAAGTGCGATTCAACGTGGCATTAATATGGATTTAGATAGCGCTCAAGCATACGAAGCTGAGGTTTTCGGATTGACCTTTAGTACCCAGGATCAAACTGAGGGCTGCAGTGCCTTTTTAGAAAAACGTAAGCCGGTCTTTGAGGGAAAGTAGAATTTTCAATTGTATGTAGGATGAGAAGGTAAGAGATGGGTTTCGAGAGAGGAACCATAAGAGTTCTGGGTTTTAGAGAGACATAGATGTGAGTTTTAGAGAGAGAATCCTTAGATGCGAGTTTAGAGAAAATCGGCAGAGAGTTAAGATGAGGGGATGGATTTAAATGAATTTTGATTTAACTCAAGACCATATTATGATGCGTAAAATGGTTCGTGACTTCGCGGAGAAAGAATGCCGTCCAGGTGCCGAAGAGCGCGATGAGACGGAAGAGTTTTCTGTAGATATATGGAAAAAATGTGGTGAGCTTGGCTTAGCTGGGGTCACATTCCCAGAAGAATACGGCGGCGTAGGAGCAGACTACATCTCTTATGCTATCACAGTTGAGGAACTGTCTCGTGTTGATGCTTCTGTAGGCGTAACCATTTCTGCTCATGCCAGTCTCTGTGCAAATCCCATCGCAATGTTTGGTACTGAGGAGCAAAAAAAGAAGTATTTAGTTCCATTGGCAACAGGTGAAAAACTCGGCGCGTTTGGTTTAACAGAACCCATGGCTGGTTCCGATGCTTCAGGTACTCGGACTACAGCTGTTCGTGATGGTAACGATTACATTCTAAACGGTAGTAAGATCTTTATAACAAATGCTTACTATGCTGATACGTATGTTGTTACTGCCCAAATGGATAAGAGCAAAGGAAACCGAGGGATTGCAGCTTTTATTTTAGAAAAAGGAATGCCTGGCTTTTCCTTTGGTAAAAAAGAGAAAAAGATGGGGATTCGTTCTTCAGCCACCTACGAATTAGTTTTTGAGGATGTCCGGGTCCCTGCTGAAAACTTGCTCGGTCAAGAAGGGCAAGGCTTTAAAATTGCCATGCAAACTCTTGATTTTGGGCGAATTGGTATTGCCTCACAGGCACTAGGAATCGCCCAAGGCGCTTATGAGCAAGCAATGAACTATACCAAGGAAAGGGTACAGTTCGGTAAGGCTATTTCTGAGTTCCAAAATACGCAATTTAAATTGGCAGACATGGCAACTCAAATTGAAGCTGCTCGTCTTCTCGTTTATCAAGCTGCATATTTGGCATCTCAGCATAGACCTGTTAGCAAGGCTTCTGCAATGGCGAAACTTTTTGCTTCAGAAACTGCCATGGCAGTTACTACAATGGGTGTTCAACTTCATGGAGGATATGGATATACACGCGAATATCCTGCAGAGCGTATGATGCGGGATGCAAAAATAACTGAGATTTATGAAGGAACCAGTGAGGTTCAACGCATTGTCATAGCAGCTAACATTCTAAAATAGAAAATTTCGGAACCTTAGCGAAGCGCCTATTAAAGCGCTTCGCTAAAAAGAATTTTGGGACCTTTAAATTATTTAGCGTTATAGAAGGAGAGGCTTTCAATGAGAGACGTTGTTATCGTAAGTGCAGTTCGAACCCCTGTCGGTTCTTTTTGTGGCACCTTAGGGCAAATACCTGCCGCAGATCTTGGTGCCTTGGCAGTGAAAGAAGCGATTAAGCGTGCGGGGATTACCCCTGAGCAAGTCGATGAGGTGATTTTAGGGAACGTCTTACAGGCGGGCCTTGGACAAAACCCCGCTCGTCAAGCGTCCATTAAGGCCGGTATTCCTCAGGAGGTACCATCCTGGACACTGAATAAAGTATGTGGATCCGGACTCAAAACAATCGTTTGTGCAGCTCAGACCATTATGGTTGGAGATGCCGATATTGTGGTTGCAGGTGGTATGGAGAATATGTCCCTAGCGCCTTATGTCCTTGCCAAAGCGCGTACCGGTTATAGAATGGGCAATGACGCTATCATTGATTCTATGATTAATGATGGCTTAACAGATGCCTTTGACAAGATTCACATGGGAATTACAGCAGAAAACATCGCGGAGCAGTTTAACATTTCCCGTGAGGAACAAGATCAGTATGCAGTATCTAGCCAAAATCGTTGTGAAGCAGCTACTAAAGCAGGAAAGTTCGCCGAGGAAATAGTACCTGTTTCCATTCCCCAACGTAAAGGAGATCCTGTGGTTGTTTCTCAAGATGAATTTCCGCGTTTTGGAGCTACCTATGAAGCCATTGCAAAATTACGCCCAGCTTTTAAAAAGGATGGAACGGTGACAGCCGCAAATGCTTCGGGGATTAATGACGGAGCCGCAGCACTGGTCATTATGGCCAAAGAGAAAGCGGAGGAGTTGGGCTTAACACCCTTGGCAACCATTAAATCCTGGGCTTCAGCAGGTGTTGATCCAAAGATCATGGGGACTGGTCCTATCCCTGCCAGCCGTAAAGCCTTAGAAAAGGCTGGACTGAAAATAGAAGATATTGACCTCGTAGAAGCGAACGAAGCCTTTGCCTCGCAAACTATAAGTGTCGCTAAAGGGTTGAATCTCGATATGGCGAAGACGAATGTCAACGGTGGAGCCATTGCTTTGGGTCACCCGGTTGGGGCATCCGGAACACGTATTCTCGTCTCATTGCTGCATGAAATGAAACGCAGCAATGCACATCTTGGATTAGCTACTCTCTGTATAGGTGGCGGCCAAGGGATTGCCTTAATTGTAGAACGATAGAGTTTAATTGTTTTAGCTAATGCTGAACATTGAAACTACAATAAAGAAAGCTTTTTGCGGATGGTTCCTCCCGAGCGGCCCAATCTAAAAAGAGTAGGGAACGGCGAAGGAGGACTATCCCACAGAAAGTAGTGTTTAAGCACGCATTTTCAAAATAATGGGGAGTTTTATTTGACTTGTGATTTCTTGGCCTCATTCTGAGTTTTTGCAACTTCTTGCATGTTAAATATTTCACATTTTGTGTAATTCTATTGCAATAATTTATTGAGCATAAGGGGGATGTAACAATGTATATGGAAGAGTATCGCAATAAGTGCGTCACAGCTGACGAGGCAGTTAAAGTAATTAACAGTGGAGACTGGGTAGAGTTTGCTTGGGCTGCAACTGTGCCTGGATTAATAGATGAAGCTTTAGCTCGTCGCAAAGATGAGCTGTTTGATATAAATTTGCGAGGAGGCGTTATCATTACGCCGATGGCTTGTTTAGAATGTGATCCGGAAGGAGCTCATTTTACCTGGAATAGCTGGCACCTTGGAGGACGCGAACGTAAAATGGTTCAAAAAGGTCAAGCCTACTACATCCCTCTCAAATATTCGGAATTACCAAGGTATTTGCGTGAAGATTTACAAACTGATGTTGTAGCTATTCAAGTTGCTCCTATGGATGAACATGGATACTTCAATTTTGGAGTTACCATCTCTCATTACGCTGCAGCGATTGAAAAGGCCCGCGCTGTAATAGTTGAGGTAAACGAAGATATGCCTAATGTTCATGGTGGATATGATCATGCTGTGCATATTTCTAAGGTTGATTATATTGTCGAGGCTGGGCATCGAGGACTTCCTATCTTACCTTCAGCCTCTGCGTCTGAACTTGACCGACAAATTGCAGAGTATGTATTGCCAGAAATTAATGACGGAGCATGTATTCAATTGGGTATAGGTGGAATGCCAAATGCCCTTGGGAAAATGATTGCCGAATCGGATTTAAAAGACCTGGGAATCCACACCGAAATGCTAGTTGACGGTTTTGTTGATATGGTTGAAGCTGGTAAGGTTACTGGAATGCGTAAGCAACTAGATAAGGGCAGGATGGTCTATGCCTTTGCGGCCGGAACCCAAAAACTCTATGATTTTATTCGGAATAACCCCTCCGTGGCAGGGTATCCCGTCGATTACACCAATCATCCCTTTATTGCTTCTCAGAATGACCAACTTATATCTATTAACAGTGCCTTAGAAATCGATTTAACTGGCCAAGTTTGTTCAGAATCTGCAGGATCAAGTATGATAAGCGGTGCGGGGGGACAGTTAGACTTTGTAGAAGCTGCCTATAATTCAAAAGGGGGAAAAAGCTTTATCTGCTTACCTTCCACCTATAAGGATAAGAACGGGCAGATGCATTCCCGTATTAAAGGACTTATGACACTAGGGTCGGCGATAACGGATACTCGTCCAACAGTTCAGTTTGTTGTTACTGAGTATGGGAAAGTCAATCTAAAGGGATTAGCCACTTGGCAGCGTGCGGAAGCATTGATTTCAATCGCTCATCCTGACTTCCGGGAGAGCCTGATTGCTGAAGCACAGAAACTCAAAATTTGGCGGAAGAGAGCATAGATCTAGGTGATATCCAAGAATGATCATATAATTATTTGTTGCTTTAACCTAAAGGGGGGGCTAATATGCCCCTTCTTTTCTATACCAAGCAGTAAATTTCATTCGTTACATACATTCCGTACATAATTGTAACTAGGCAGCAGCCTGTATTTTTTACTTTATAGACAATCGTTAATTTTATCGTTAGAATTGAAAAGGATGTAAATAATATAAGTGAACTGGACAATGAATAACAAACCTTAAATGGACAGTTCAAGAAATAGAGGATTATCACAATGGGCAAAAAAAAGGATTTGAGAGTACCTCCGCGTAAACCGGTTTGGAATATTTGGCAAGGGTTGCTTATAGTGGCTGTTGTGACGTTGATTGAATATCCACTCGGATGGCTAGAGAGTCCTAAGGATTTAGATTCTTCCCATGGGATTCTAAGCTTTATAGGGGTTGGCTTGGGGGATGTACTACTATACTTTATAGTTATATGGATCTTTCTAAAATTGATCCGACGACCGTTTGCTGACTTAGGGTTTGTTAAGCCTCTTCAACGATACCTAGTCTTAGGTTTTATTGTAGGAACTCTCTTATTTGTAAGTATTGGCCTATTAGGAAACCTATTAACAAAATTATTAGGAACTCCCGCTCCCCAGAGTTTTGCCGTGGCGGTAAAAGGGACAAACTCTACTTGGGAATTTATCTTGCTCACTGTCCTGGGAGGAGTAATAGCCCCGATTAAGGAAGAAATGTTTTTTCGTGGGTTAATATATCCACCGCTGAGGCAAGCCTTTGGGAGAGGTAAAGGGATACTTTTAACAGGGCTTTTCTTTGCAACCTTGCATTTAGAAGTTATAAGGTTTTTACCCTTACTTATTGGAGGAGTTGTTCTGACATGGTTATATGAACGTTCTTCAAGTATTTGGCCTGCGGTAGTAGCCCATGGGACTTGGAACACATTGATGGCTGTAGCTTTATGGATTCAGCGCTATTAGACTAACTTTAAGGAGATATTATGAGTCAACAAGATAAATCAAATCAGGCTACTATGCCTAGAAAAACAACCGTCGAATGTCTTCGACTTATTTCAGACGGTTCAGGAATTGGGCACATAGACGGAATTGCAACCTTCGTGCCCGGACTTCTGCCCGGAGAAACCGCGGAAGTGGTTGTTACGAAAGCTAAGAAAAAATGGCAACAAGCACGTCTTCTAAAGATTAACAAGCGTTCACCAGAACGCATCGATGCACCCTGTTCAGTTTTTGAAGGGTGCGGCGGATGTCAACTTCAGCATATGTCGTATAAGGAGACTTTAGTATGGAAGCGACGCTGGGTTGAGGATGCGTTGACTAGAATTGGTAAGTTAAGTGTGGAAGTAAAACCTATGATCGGTATGGAGCATCCATGGCGTTATAGAAATAAGGCACGTCTGCACCGCGTTCCTTCAGGAGAATTGGGATATTTTAAGGAGAGGTCGAAGGCTCTGGTAAACTTTGCTGATTGCCTGCTTTTAAGTGAACGTATGAACCGCTGGATCCGGCGGACTGAAGAGTTGTTAGCTAAGGATGCTGGTTATTCAGAAATACATACGCTTATCTTTCGTGAAAATACCAACCATGAAGGCCTCTTACTTTTAGAGGGACCGCCGAGTAAAGTCCTTTCCGTCGCAGAAAACCCCGATTTTTTTGAGGCTCTTGCTAAAGAAGGAATCCGTTCTGTTTGGGGGGCCAATGCAGAAGGGGAATTACAATTGATTTGGGGAGAAGAGGAGTTCGGCCAAACGATTCTAGATTTGAGGTTTGATGTTTCTCCTTTATCCTTTCTACAAGTCAATTCCTTACAGACAGATATCCTCTATAAGCTTGTTTTGGATGGGGCAGCCCTGACCGGAGAAGAAATAGTTTGGGATTTATATTCGGGAATAGGAACACTGGCCTTAGCTCTAGCAACTAAGGCTAAGAAGGTGACGGGAATCGAGGAAAACCCCTATGCTGTGGAAAATGCCATTCAAAACGCCGTCAAGAATAATGCAGTCGGGCACGTGGAATTTCTGAAGGGTAAAGTTGAACAGCGGATGATGAAGATAGAGGAAAAACCCAATGTAGTGGTCTTAGATCCTCCACGTGCTGGTTTACACGGGGATGTTTTAGAACGATTACTGGAACTGAAGCCCGAGCGCATCATCTATGTGTCTTGTGACCCAGGGACTTTGGCACGGGATCTTGGCGGGTTCACGGTTGGGGGATATACGGTAATGAGTGTCCAGCCCGTAGATATGTTTCCGTGGACGCAACACGTTGAGACAGTCGTGTTGATAGGGCTCAAGTAGCTAGGTATCAGCGGCTTCCAGGGTTTTGTAAATAATTTACAGTATATTTTATGTTTCCGTGCACTTATAAAATCAACATATTTTGCACCCCCGGGGGTGCACTTTTACGCGAATATAGGGGGTACAGGGCAGGGGTATAAGGAGTATTTTGCGTAAAAGTATATGAAATTAAAGAAAACGCCCCCCCCTGGGCGGGTCAAGAGGTGGGTTGATGGGTCAGATCGGTTAATGGTCTGGCCTTATTTGGTTTTTTCTGTAGAAGAATAAATTGATTGGCAGGGTTAGAAGGATTTATCTGGGAAGATGTTGAATTTCTAGGAAGAATTATTCGTGGTTTTAGCAGTTATTATTAATCATGCAAATGTAATTATAGAGTGGTTTAAGATTTGATAGCGCTTAATGTACTACTGTGAAGTTGAGATAATTATTAATGTTAACAACCAGTTCGCAGATAGGGAGTACCGATGTGTGTATACACCCTATAGAATTGGAGAAAGATCTGCGACACGTGTCGGTAATACATCGTTATGAGCAATGCATATGCATGTTGAAAATTAAGAGAGGAGTATTAGGTCACGTGGATAATAAAGAAAGAATTGAATTGTTGATTAAGGAAGGTATGTCTTTTAACTACTCTAATTTTAGCTATATGAGTGTTAACGGGTACCCCTCAGCCCTTAAAAGCGAATACATTTCATGGAAGGTAAGAGTTGAAAATATTATTAGTTCGGTGTTTGGGAAAAATAGTTCTATTCACGAAATGTACAAGAAACACGAAGCAGTTCATGTTATTGGTAATGGTCAGGATAAATTCTTACAAGCTCATGAATCAATTATCGGTTCTTTAAAGGCTTCAATAGAAATTCTTGCGTTTCAACAAGAAGAAACTGGCGAAGAACCTTATCTTGAACCTAATAGCAAGGTCTTTATTGTTCATGGTCACGACGAGTTATTAAAAACTCAACTTGAGATTTTCGTAAAAGAAATCGGATTAGAACCGATTGTATTACATAGACAGGCGGATGAAGGGTTAACAGTAATTGAAAAGTTTGAGAAACATAGTGATGTTGGATATGCCTTTATTTTATTGACTCCTGACGATGTATCATATAGTAAATCAGAAGAGAATAAAGCTGATGATCAAAGAAATATAGAATATAGAGCCAGACCCAACGTTATATTTGAATTTGGATATTTTATAGGTAATCTTGGGAGAAATAGGGTTTGCTGTATATATAAAGAGGGAGTTTCACTTCCTACAGACGTTTCCGGAATAATATATAAGAAAATTGTCAGTAAAGTAGAGGAAGAAGCTTTTTCAATTATTAAGGACTTGAAAGCTTCTGGGTATAAGATAAACATCTGAAAGCGCGCTGCACATAACAGTGAATTGCCAAAACTTAGAATATGCAGGTAGTATGGCACTTCGGCAACATCATGTGACGTTAGTGCGCTAAGCAAAGCTTGGTACTTCTTGCAAGGCGAAAGTCCTTGCTGGGTAAGGTCTAGCCAACCACCCACGTAGAGATGGTAGTATTGATGTCAAGAGTGGACAAGTAACCGATTCGGATTAGGGTAGATGTTTAATTTTTCTATGCTTGACACTAGAGGCAACTAACGATACTATATAAAAAATAGAATAAATTGTGGGGGGACTCTTGCGAGTTGAGAAGGTAGAACCTGACCCTTTGAACCTGTCAGTTAACACTGTAGTAGGGAAGCAATCCATTATTCAATAATGAAAAAGTGCTCACCTTATCAAAGGAGAGTACTTTTTTGTTATAAAAAACTCCTATATTATCTTATTATCTTGAATTGAATCAGGATAATACCAAGAAAGGAAAACATTAAATGATCAATAAGGAAGACATTCAAAACCAAATAGTCCAGGCAGTTGGAACTGTTAGACGGACAAACCCTATGGCAGGATCGATCACGAACACTGTAACAATCAATTTTGTGGCTAATGCACAGCTTGCCGTCGGGGGATCGGCTGCTATGGTTTATCTGCCCGATGAGGGCGAATTTTTGGCCAAGGTTGGCGGGGCCACCTACATAAACGTCGGTACGCTTCTCCCGATTTATGAGGAGACGTTACCTTCCACAGCAAAAGTTTTGCACGATACTGGGAAGCCTTGGGTTCTAGATCCAGTTGCGGTAGGTATTGGCAAGCTTAGAACTCATCTGTTACGGCAGTTTAGAGAGTATAAACCCAGTGTGATTCGAGGGAATGCTTCGGAAATTATCGCATTGGCTGGTTTGTGGGGGTTAGACGGTGGTACGGGTGAATCTAATGTCCGCGGCGTTGATTCTACGGATTCGGTAAGTGCCGCAAAGGCTGCGGCAGTCGCGCTCGCCAAGTGGACAGGTGGTGTTGTTGCGGTATCGGGCAAAACGGATTTAATAACTGACGGTTTTGTCATTGTCCTCTCTCATGGAGGATCACACTTTATGGAGAAAATTACCGGGGCAGGCTGTTCATTGGGTGGAGTCGTTGCGGTTTATGCAACGGCGACTTCACCGTTTATTGCGGCGATTACTGCTACTGCGGTTTACAACTTAGCTGGAAAACGCGCCGAAAGTAAGGTGGACGGTCCCGGAAGTTTTCAGGTTCAGTTCCTTGATGAATTATATAATGCGACCGCAGCGGATATTGCTAACAATCCATTTGAAATTGAGGAGGTCTAAAGGAAAAAATGAGCGCCAAGGAAAAACTGGATATTTCAGCATACTTTGTTGTGGGTCCTGAGAATACGAAAGGCAGACCCGTTGCGGCAATTATTAAAGATGTAGTTGAGGCTGGATTTACATGTCTGCAAATCCGTTCAAAGGTTGCCTCTGCCCGCGAATTGATTGAGTTGACCCGTCAGGCCGCCGAGGTAATCGCTCAGGCTGGCAAGTCTGATGAAGTTACGTTACTTATAGACGACCGTCTTGACGTTATCTTAGCTGCTAGAAAACAAGGGATAAAGGTTGATGGAATACACGTAGGACAAGCGGATATCCCAGTGGAAGTTTGTAGGGAATATCTAGGCGAAGATTCAATCGTTGGTTTATCAGCCCGAACGGATGAATTATTTGAGTATATCAAAACAGTAGATGTCTCTCAGATTGACTATTTTGGCGCGGGACCGCTACATGAAACAATGACAAAGCCGGACTGTGGGCTCGATCGGGATGGAAAAGTAATCACCAGAAGTTTTGCCGATATTGCTGAGCTTGCTAAAATTAGCTCAATTCCGGTCGTAGTCGGTGGCGGCGTTAAGCTTGTCGATATACCTCCGCTCGCACGAACCGGAGTCGATGGTTTCTTCGTCGTGACCGCTGTGTCTGAGGCTGATGACCCAAAGTCGGCAGCTGCAGATCTGATTAAAACCTGGAAAACATATAAGTCCAATTAAAACGTCATAGAATGTGATTGTAAAGGTTACAGTGAAATTTGGAGAAATAACCGAAAAATAGGTGAAGCAATGATTAAGGGAGTAATCTTTGACTTGGATGGGACGATACTGGATTCTATGTCCATCTGGGAAAAAGCCGGGGAAACGTTTTTTATACAATATGGGAATAGAGGGAGAACCCGGTCTTAGCAAGACCATGTATTGCATGAGTATAGCGAAAGGGGCGGAATTCTTGAATGATAGATACCGCTTGGATATGGATATGAATGCAATCATAGCAGGCATCAATCATACCATTGCAGATTTTTATTATTATCAGGTCCAATTAAAAGAAGGTGTGGAACCTTTCTTAAAGGGTATGCAACAGGCCGGCATTAAAATGGTGGCAGTAACATCCTGTGACAGGCAGGTTTTTGAAAAAGCACTGGCAAGACTTCAGGTCATGAATTATTTTGACAGGATATATACATGTACGGAAATAGGTGCTAGTAAAGAAAAGCCGGATATTTATAGTTACTGCAGCTGAAAATATTGGAACACATCCAAAGGAAACATGGGTTTTTGAAGATGCACTGTACGCCATTCAGACAGCAAAAAATGCTGGCTTTAGGACAGTCGGTGTATTTGATGCATCCAGCGTAGAAAACTTTAGATGGATCAAGAGAACAAGTGACATTTATTTGGAAAAGTTAAACAATATTAATGTTTTTTTAGAGAAAGCATTCTTGTAAAAAGACGTTATCAGCGGCAGATTGGGGGCACCACCTTTTGCCGCTATATAAAATTAATGCTAAGAAAAGCTGAATTTCCAGCGGAACGGAGAAAAATGATGAAAAAAGCATTAACAATCGCAGGAAGCGATTCTTGCGGAGGCGCCGGCATCCAGGCAGATATTAAGACAATGACAGCTAATGGTGTATATGCCATGAGTGCGATTACTGCTCTTACTGCACAGAATACAACCGGCGTTACAGGGATTATGGAGGTTACTCCGGAATTTTTAGGCAAACAGTTGGACAGTATTTTTACCGATATCTATCCGGATGCAGTTAAGATCGGCATGGTTTCATCGACTGGATTGATTGAAACTATATCAGAAAAGTTAAAATTTTATAATGCACAAAACATTGTTGTCGATCCAGTCATGATTTCCACAAGTGGCTCAAAGCTCCTTAAGGAGGATGCAGTAGAAACCTTAAAAAACTGCTTGTTTCGTCAGGCTGTTCTACTAACACCAAATATTCCCGAAGCGTCTGTCTTAGCAGGAATGCCTATTACAAATGAATCGGATATGATTAAAGCTTCAGAAGTCATAAGCAATGAATATGGATGTGCTGTTTTATGTAAGGGCGGACATAACGTAAACGATGCAAATGATTTATTGTATCAGAATAATAAGTACAAGTGGTTCACTGGGGAGAGAATTGATAATAAAAACACTCATGGAACGGGGTGTACATTATCCAGCGCCATTGCTTCGGGTCTTGCCAAAGGCATGGATCTAGAAACATCAATACAATTTGCAAAGGAATATATATCAGGTGCATTGAAGGCAATGCTTGATCTAGGAAAAGGAAGCGGACCTCTTAATCACGCATGGAGAATTATGGTGTAAATATATCTATGTATCTCTACGACTCCGAATTGTACGAAATAGAGAACATATCCTGCTTAGATTTTAAGCAGGATACTGAAGCAGAAATTCAACTGTGCTGTAAGAAGAGACTGCAGGGGTAAAACAGAAGCGAGCGAGATGATTGAAGTCGTAAAAAAGCGAAGTATACGTAAAAAAGTTAGAACTAAATATTGACATCGGGAGCTGAGGGGCTGAGAGTACAACCATAGTTGTAGACCGATTGAACCTGTTGGGTAATTCCAGCGTAGGGAATGTGCTAAGAATTCATAAAACTTTGCTTACGCAGAGTGTTTTTTGTTCGGAGGAACGTAAATATGAAAGATCAACATCTCCTGGATTATCTTCATACCTTTATTGATCAGAATGACTGTTCTGATGACCAGTTCAATGAATGTGCGTTGACTCTATTCTCGTATCAGTACAAAAACAATATTCCTTTCCAAAAATATTGTTTACAAAAGGGAAAAACGCCACGGACAGTTAAAACTTGGCAGCAAATTCCTGCCGTACCCATTAACGCTTTTAAAGAGTTAACCTTGAGTTGTGCTGACCCGGCCACAGCGGAAAGAATTTTTATGACAAGCGGTACCACGCAAAAGGTTCAGGGAAAACACTACCACCCCAGTTTATCGGTGTATGATTTATCGATGATACGAAATTTCAAAGAACGTTTTATAGGAGCTCATGAAAAAATACAGATGGGAATTTTGTTCCCTACAGAAGACGAGATGCCCAATTCTTCGTTAGCTCACTACCTCGCTCTTGCTGTACGGAAATTTGGAAAAGAAGATAGTCAATATTTCATTAACGGCCACGGCTTAGAGCTGTACCCCCTGATGGATAAAATGGAACACGTCGAAAAAACGGCAGAGCCTTACGCCCTATTAGGGGCAAGCTATAGTTTTGTACATCTACTCGATGAATTAGAAAACATGGGTAAAGTGTACAAACTTCCTTCAGGCAGTAAGATTCTTGATACAGGCGGGTTTAAGAATAAGGCAAGAGAGATTGAACTTAACGCATTCTACGATCGTCTCTCACAATACTTAGGAGTTCACCGGAAAAACTGTATAAATATGTATGGCATGACAGAGCTGAGTACTCAGTTTTATGATGACGGAAATGATGTGGTCCCTTCGCATAAGTCCGGTCCACATTGGATAAGGACGCGAGTGATTAACCCGTTAACGGGGGAAGATGTACGAAAAGGTGATCAAGGCGTATTAGTCCACTGTGATCTGGCCAATTTTAATTCTGTCAGCACGATTCTCACTGAAGACATAGGGATAGAAACAGAAAAAGGCTTTTTGCTCTTAGGCCGGGCCAAGGGCGCAGAAGCAAAAGGATGCTCACTTACAGTGGAGGAATTGTTTCAAGCAAGGAAAGGAAACTGAACCATGAAAGAAATTGCTGGTTACTTACCGCCTGGTTTTGGGGACAATCTGGACTACCAGACCCTGTCTTTTCAGAGAAATGAGGAATCAATACAAATCACAATTCCACTGCTTTCTGAAAACCAAATTAGTAACTTAGCAGCACAGATTAAAAACAACAGTCAAAGAGTGCTTAAGTTATTTACTGTCAATCAAATTATTAACATTATTGACCAAACGATTGCGGTATTTTTGGATAGGAGTTCGCCTTTTCGGCAGAAGGCAGAGAAACTATTGCCCGTTATCACAGGTTATGATAAAGAAATTATCCGCTTGGGTCTTACCTCTTATCTCAAATCATTTCGTAAGCCACAACTCTACCGATTCCTAACAGAGGACTTTAATAATCCAATGCTGTTAGATGAGTTTCAGCCGCGACCCAAAGGCGGCTTCTCCAAGGCAGTCGGCCTGGATTTGCTCGTTCATATCTGGGCGGGAAATGTACCGGCACTTCCTTTATGGAGTTTAATATCAGGATTGATTGTGAAATCTGGGAATATCGGGAAAGTGTCAAGCAATGAGCCCTTATTTGCAGGACTATTTGTCAAAGCACTGGTGGAGGTAGAACCACGTCTGGCAGATTGCATCGCAGTCATCTGGTGGAAAGGCGGAGACCATGCGCGTGAGCGCTCTTTATGGAGTCAAGCCGATGGAGTGATTGGTTATGGAAGCAACCAATCGTTATCCTCGCTGAGGGAACATATACCCATTACAACACGCTTTCTTCCTTTTGGGCATAAAATTAGCTTTGGCGTCGTATCTAAAATAAGTCTGGACTCGCGCAAAGCCATACAGACCGCTCATAATGCAGCACTTGATATCGTTCGTTATGATCAGCAAGGGTGTTATTCTCCTCACTTTTACTTTGTACAAAAAGGAGGAAGGATCACACCGCGAGAGTATGCTCGCATGATCGGTCACGAGCTAGCATGTTTCGAGAAAAGATATCCCCGCCAAAGTTTATCTCTGGCAGAGATGACTGCAAATACAGCCTGGCGTAACCGGGAAGAACTCAGTATTTTTCTAGAAACAAGCAAAGAGATAATGAGTGACCCATCAGGCAAATGGGCTGTTGTCTATGAGGAAAACACGCAAGAAATAATACCAAGCTGTTTGAATAGAGTTATTAAGGTTGTTGCCATAGACGACTTTGAGCAGATCGTGGATTTTGTCGTCCCATTTCGATCTCTACTCCAGACTGTTGGCTTAGCAGCATCACCCCAGGAACTTTTCGATATATCCAACATCCTTACAAAATCGGGTGTCACACGCATTACGGCTCTCGGAAGCATGACATCACCGGAATCCGGGTGGCATCATGATGGGCGCTTTAACCTTCTGGACTTAGTCAATATGGTAGATATAGAACAACGTGCTGAGGAGTACGCCGAGAGATTTGCTCCTTATGTAGATTAGGAGGTAACGCTTTGAGCTTCCTGACATTAGAGCATGTTCATTATCGTTATAACGATCTGGATTTTGCTCTAAAGGATGTGAACTGGCAGGTCAATCAGGGGGAATTTCATTCCCTGTTAGGGAAAAGTGGATGTGGTAAAACCACACTTCTGAAGCTTGCGGCAGGTCTCTTAAAACCTGAACAGGGTAAGATTTTTCTTCATGGCACTGAAGTTTATAGACCCTTGCCTCAAATGGGCTATGTATTTCAGGCTCCTACACTCTTGGAATGGAAAAATATTCTTGATAATGTTCTCTTGCCGATTGTACTTAAAAGAAAACCCAAAGAAGAAGAATTAGATTTCGCCAACGAGCTGCTTCAGCTAGTCGGTATTCACTCTCACAAGTTGAAATATCCATCGGAACTGTCTGGCGGACAGCAAAGCAGAGTGGCTATTGCCAGGGCCCTTATCCAAAAGCCGGTCATGTTGTATCTGGATGAACCGTTCGCGGCTCTTGATGCCATTACCCGGGAAGAACTTCAGGATGATTTACTTAAGCTCTGCAAAATGCAAAAAACAACAGTTTTATTTATTACCCATGACATTACTGAAGCAGTATATTTATCGGACCGGATTGCCATCATGTTCGATGGTCAGATTATCCATGATATGAAAATTGATCTCCCAGAAAAGCGTGATATTCATATGCGGTATGAGTCAAATTTCAACGAGCTATGTCTAACAGTTCGTCAGTATATTGGTGGGGGTAATAATGAAAAGAGTTGAGTATTATTCCATTTTGCTCTTTATACTTTTGTTGATAGGATGGCAATTGCTGGCACAACCTATGTCAGAACTTGTTCTCCCAACCCCAACCGTTATTATGCTTGAATTGTGGGATGGTCTTAATAGTGGTTATTTCCTGCCGCATATCATACGAACCGGCAGTGAAGTGATACTTGGACTTCTGATTGGATGCTCTATGGGTTTTATTCTCGGTGTCCTTATGGGAGAATTCGATGTTCTTAGGAAACTATTTTACCCTTATGTCATCGCCAGCCAGGCAGTACCTAAACTAGCCTTAGCTCCGCTATTTATTCTCTGGTTTGGCTTTGGCATGACATCCAAAGTCGTGATAACAGCACTCATCTGTTTTTTTCCGCTCTTGGAAAATACCGTGACTGCGGTTCAATATACTGATCCGAATAAAAAAGATCTGTTTTATGTACTGGGTGCCACACGCCTGCAAACACTTGTGCGGCTAAAAATACCGGCAGGATTACCCGCGATCTTGGCTGGATTTCGTGTAGCCGTAGTACTCGCTGTGGTTGGGGCTGTAGTGGGTGAGTTCATTGGGGGGAATAAAGGGCTGGGAGCCATGATTATTGCCTCCCAAAGCATGATGGATACCCCTCTCATGTTCTCCATTTTAATTCTGCTCACGGTCATGGGGATGCTTCTCTATCAGGGAGTTAGCCTTATTGAAAAATTTTTACTCAAACCATATACGAAAGGAATAAAGAAATGAAAATCAAATTTATTGTAGGATCTGTATTACTTATCTGCGCACTGGTTCTGAGCGGTTGTGCGACGAATGATAAGAATACCTCACAACCCGATCCCGGTAAAATTGAGGAAGTGCGGGTTGCAAGTTGGAGTAAATCCATCACCGAACAAACCAATCTTCTGGTCGATGAAGAAAAAGGCTTCTATAAAGATAAGGGAGTCAAAGTTGCGTTTATACCCGGAGCAGGTGGCGGGGATGCCATTAAAAATATCCTTACAGGACAAGCGGACATTGCTTTTACAGACCCCGGATCATTGTATTCAGCCCTGGATAAAGGTGAAAAACTGAAGGTCATTTACAACATTTACCCGCAGAATGTTTTTAATGTCGTTTCATTAAAGGAAAAAAATATTACTAAACCAGAAGATCTCAAAGGTAAAAAGATCGGAGTATACAGTCTGTCCAGCGGAACTCGGCAGAATCTTCTTGTGCTTCTGCACCAGGCTGGCTTAACAGAAAAGGATGTCACCATTGTTGAAACCGGTCTTTTAAACTTCGCACCGTTAATGCAAGGCCAAGTTGATGCGACCGCCGCTACAGATACAGGTTTAGAGACCGGGAAGCAAAAAGGACTAGGAGATGTCTATGTTCTAGAAGTTAAAAATTACTTAAATGTGCCTAGCGATGTGTATGTGGTGACGGAAAAAACGTATCAAGAGAAGAAAGAAGTCCTTAAACGCTTCCTGGAAGCGTATCAAAACAGTGCACAGTGGATGATTGATAACCCTCAGGAAGCAGCATCTCTAGCTGTAAAATATGCCATTGACGGTAAGGACCAAAACATTAATCAAAAAGTCATTAACCTCAGAAATATCTCCAGTATGTCCACCGATCCGAAAGAGAAGACACTGGGTTCACTTAACCTTGAGATTCTGCAAAAGGGAGCAGATGTCTACCAACAGCTTGGTTTGATCCAGAATAAACTGGATATGTCCCAAGCCGTTCTGCACGATCTTGTTCCCAAGAAGTAAGGGAGAAGAGCATGGTTTTTAAAGATAAAGTGGTTCTTGTAACGGGTGCAAGCCGGGGGATAGGCGCAGCAATTGCTCAGTCCTTCGCTCAGGAAGGGGCTTTTGTCATTGTTAATTATCTGCAAAATAATGAGGCAGCAGAGCTGGTCGTCAATGCCTGCCGGGAACGAGGCGGTGATGCCTGGGCTATTCAAGCAGATGTAACTTCTGAAAGTGTTGTTCTAACCATGGTTAATGACATTCTCACGGAAGTTGGCAAAATAGAAGTATTAGTGAATAATGCATTTAAACCCTATGTTTTCAACCCCGATAAGCGAAAACTTGCTTGGGAATTAAGCTGGGACGATTATCAGGTTCAGATCGACGGAGCGTTGCGTTCAACCCACAATGTCTGTCAGGCTGTGCTTCCAGGTATGAAGATGCGCAACCGAGGAAGTATTATTAACATGGTGACGGATCTGGTAGCAAGACCCATCGTTCCTTACCACGACTATAATACAGCAAAATCAGCTCTTGTAGGGTACAGCCGTAATTTGGCCGCAGAGTTGGGACAATTCGGAGTTCGTATCAATTGTGTCGCCCCGGGGTTAGTGTATCCAACGGATGCCAGCCGCGACACGAAAGAAGAAGTTAAAGAAATGCTGATAGCCCAAACTCCGCTCCGCAGAATTGCGTCACCAGACGATATTACTGGACCGGTCTTGTTCTTGGCATCCGATTGGAGCCGCTTTATGACGGGTCAGACGTTATATGTTGATGGCGGGTTGGTTATGAGTTAGATGTCCCACCAAAGTGTGTCTCGTTGATAGAGTGGAAATAGCTTGGTATCAGAGGTTTCTAGGGTTTTGGGAGTATTTAACACTCTGTTTTATGTTTCCGTGCACGTAAGAAATCAACATCAAACACTAGCGACTAGTGGAAATAAAGAAGTACTGGATATGCTCGATAAGCTAATATTTGGATCGTACCTAAAAGGTAATTCACTTTATGGAAACATTACAAAATATGCTCCCATCAATTATCCTGGTTCGGCTAGAGAAAGGAAAGTTTACGTAACTTTCCTCGAGATATTCTATGGAGTACATCGCCAAATGTAGATGTACTCCGTTTTTTTAATCCTAGGCTTTAAAACGGGCCATCTCGTCGTCCGGTAAATAAAGGACATACGCGTAGACGCTATCCCATACATACTCCGCTCCCATCGGTAACGGTGGGGGCCTTTGTGAGAGTTGCTGCATCAAGGGTCTTTGAGCTGTGACATGGCTACGAGTTCGGGAGACACAGGGGGACGGTTCTCTTGTGTTAAATTAGAAAGAGAGATCAGCAAGGAGTTCATCATGTACCTAAACGTGCTCTGGAGGACTTAATTTATACTTTGTAGCCTTTACTCTTAAATATTCTTAAACTTACATTAAATCAGCGCAACACTTCGGGCAAGTCACCTGGAGTGTCGAGATCTAACGATGGTTGGAAACCGGACAGTTGTATGATCTTTTGCAATACTAAGCAAACCGTCGATGAAGTTTACACTGAACTCACCTTTGTTACCAAAAATGAAGATAAGTTTTTAAAGGAAACCACAACTACATCGGCAAAGAGATTCTTCTAAAGGAAAGACCGGAAGAAGCAACGGTGCATGAGTCGAAACAGGATTTTATGGCGAAAAACAATACCTTGCCAGAAATTAAGGAAACAGAAGGCGTACAGTTGAGTACCGAAATCATGAAGATCCATGTGAATGCCGGGAAGAAAACAAAGATGAGGCTGCGTCGACATTGTGGGCACGCTTTGCAGTATTGAGGGCATAACCGCGGCAGATATCGAATCATCAATATCCTGGATGTATCAACCTTTGTTGAAATCTTAAACTATAAGGGTGAGTTGGTACTGCAGAACCTACAGAACACGAGGTCGGTTGAAGATTCGAAAGGTCAAATACAGATGACTTGTTTTTTTATTGATTGTTTAAAAGATACTCGGAGGAATTGGAGGAAATATGTGGAAATTACTTAGAAATATATCCTTTTTTCATTCCCTTTAGTAGAAAAATTAGCTTTCATGAATGTAAGACAAAACTAAGAAAAGCACAAGATATATAGGGGAGGTTAGACCAATGAAACTACGGGTCTCCGCGGTACAATATCATCTACATACAATTAATAACTTCACTGAATTTGCTGACCAGTGCCAGCATTATGTCAAGATAGCAGAGGAATTTAAGGCAGATTTTTTAGTTTTTCCGGAGTTCTTTACAACCCAGTTATTGTCAACTGGGGATGAACTAGGGGATTCTCTGAGTATTAGCAAACTACCGGATTTTACTGAACAGTACACAGAGCTTTTTGTTTTATTAGCAATGCGGACAAATATTCATATAATCGGAGGAACCCATGTACTGCGAGAGGGCAATAAATTGTATAACGTTGCCCATTTGTTTTACCCTGACGGGAAGGTTGCAACCCAAAAAAAACTTCAGATTACTCCAGAGGAGGTTAGTGATTGGAATATGGCAGCAGGTGATGATCTAACGGTTTTTCACACGAAGAAGGGAAAAATCGCTATGCTCACCTGCTACGATATTGAATTTCCGGAAATTGTTCGGATGGCTAAGGCGCGAGGGGCGGATATTATTTTCTGTCCTTCCTGTACAGATGACCAGCATAGCTTTCACCGGGTTCGCTATACATGTCACGCTCGAGCAATTGAGAATCAAGTTTATGTAGTGGTTACAGGTACGGTAGGTTCACTTCCCACTGTTGAATCTATGCGAGCTAATTTTGGTCAAGCTGCAATTATCACCCCCAATGATATACCGTTTCCTCCCAAAGGTATTTTGGCCGAAGGGGAAATTAATAACGATATGGTCATAACTGCAGATCTCGATCTACAACTTCTATATGAAGTGCGGGAGAGAGGCTCCGTAACAACCTGGCGTGACCGGAGGACGGACTTATATCCTGATTGGCGGTAGTAGTAAGCTAATGGTGCAACGTAGTTTAATCGTTAGTAAAAATAGAAAGGTAGATAAGAATATGTACCGCAAAGAGTTGTTTGTCTTTGATAAGGATAATCCTGTGCAATAAAATATTGATTACCCTAAAAGCCTAATCCAGTATCATTGAAGTTGCCTAGACAACCCAGCGTACTTTGGGAAAGGATATGTTAGGAATGGTCGATAAAGAGTATATCAGGAAAAAGCAGTTATTGAGATCAGGAAAGGGCGTAACGTTCCTTAGTTAAGAGGTACTGAGGTAGTTAAGAGATGTGCTTGGGTGGGGTGAATCTCTGGAATTCAAGTTGAGCTATAAACCTTTGTTCAGATCAATGTTTTAGACGCTTAAATGAGCGTCTTTTTTCTTGCCCACAATAATTCCATGGAGGAATTTGCCAAACTCATAAAGAATCTTAGTAGGAGTGTTGAAGGAGTTAAGTTTGTAGTGATATATCGGCTAATAATGATTACCTACCCGTTCCAAGCATCAAGGAAGGAAGAAGGGCGTCTAATTGCTTAGTAAAGAGGCGCGTAGTTGATGGATGTGCTTGGGTGGGTGGAGTTGTTGATTTGTAGTTAAGTTAAAAGCTTTTATAGTCTGTCCGATGATAAAACAGAGGTGATTCCAATGAAGACACTATTTGACCAAACGACCATAAAGCACCTAAACCTTCCTAATCGTTTTATAAGATCTGCAACCTGCGAAGGGCTAGCAAGTCCTGATGGAGCCGTTACATCCGCATTAATTGAGGCAATGGTAGAACTAGCCAAGGGTGGAGTTGGGCTGATCATCACTGGTCATTCTTATGTTCGTACAGTTGGACAAGCGAGCCCAAATCAATTGGGTGCATATAGCGACAGTCTTATTCCCGGCTTCAAAGAAATGACTGAGGCGGTCCACGCTGCAGGCGGCAGAGTAATAATGCAGTTAGCGCATGCAGGAAGATTTGCCTCGGAGCAATTAACCGGGCAGACAGCCTTGGCAGTTTCCCTTGCAAAAGATTTAACTAATACATCCGTCAGGGAAATGACGATTGAAGACATCCAGGAGCTGCCTGAGGCTTATGCTGAGGCTGCAGAAAGGGCTAAAGTTGCAGGTTTTGATGGCATTCAAATTCACTCGGCGCATGGTTATCTTCTAAGTCAATTCCTGTCTCCTGCTTTTAATCAGCGCCAGGATGAATATGGAGGAAGCATTTATAATCGTTCTAGAATACATCTGCATATTATCCAAGCGATACGAAGAACCGTTGGGCATGACTACCCTATCCTGGTAAAACTCAACTGTCAGGATTTTATTGAAAATGGCCTAAGTCTGGACGATTCTCTTCAGGTTGCACACAGACTTGCCAACGCTGGTGTTGATGCAATTGAATTGAGCGGTGGTGTGATCAAAACTGGCACGTTGGGACCCAGCAGGACAGGGGTTAATTCGCTCGAAAGAGAGGCCTATTTTAGAAATGAAGCCCGTGTCTTTAAACGTGAAATACCTATTCCGCTAGTTCTGGTTGGGGGAATACGTTCCTATGAGCTAGCTGAAAAGCTCGTAGAGACCGGAGATGTAGACTATATCTCTATGTGTAGACCCTTGATTATGGAGCCTGGTCTTATCAACCGATGGGCATCAGGGGATCACAGCAAGGCGCTATGCAAATCGGACAATGCCTGTTTGGAATCAGGTAGAAAGGGAACTGGCGTTCGTTGCTTAGTTAAATAAGTCATGGAGCAGTAGAAGGAAATGCAATGGCAGATTACTTTGTGCCGTTATGCCTTCATTATTTTAAGCTGGCGGAGTAGGTTTTCTTTAATACGGTTTGTACTTGTATAAGAAAGTATGACTTTACTAGCGAAATCCGATTGCAAGAACATTTGGGAGGGGATCTATGATAACTCAGGCCGAGGCGATCATCGCTGCGTTTCAAGGGTTAGGCGGGAAACGTACAATTCGAGAAATTGAAGATTGGGTCACTGCAAATTATGGGGATAAGTGGAAGGATTTCAGCACACAGATGGCTGATATGGTTCCATTGTCTCATGGAGGAAATGGGACATCATCAGTCCCAGACTATTTCCGTGTCTTAGAAAGGGTTCAAAGAGGAACATATTGCCTCATTGATTGATTTTCTTAAATGTACAAAGCATTACTTACAGATAAAAAGTAAAGGCAAGGCTCGATGCTGTATGTAAATCGCTCAATATTACCTATGAAGAGTGGTTCAAGACGGCTTTATCGAATCAGAGCTTGACGTATTAACGACACTGCTAACCAGCAATGCCAAAGACCAACTGTCTGAAGTGGGATGAAAACCTTTGTCGGTTCGTTCGAAGTAGTGACGATGAATGAAAGATGGAGAGTAATATGTTGAAAGCAAGAGATAAAGCAATCATCGTCAGTTCTATAGTATTCTTAATCCTAAGTCTATTGGATGCCACTCTAACACTTTGGGGGCTAGGACAAGGCGCAATTGAAGAAGTGAATCCTGTGATGCGATGGCTAATTGAAGAAAACACAATAACATTTATGATCGTCAAGTTATCGCTGCATTAATGCTAGGTTTTGTGCTTTGGGAGATACGGGATAGATCTCGTAAGTTTGTTGCTTGCTCGTTGTGGCTTGTTTTAGTTGTTTACTCTGTCGTGATGATGCTTCATGGTTATTGGATGGTAATATTTTTTGAATAAAAAAGGAGTTCTTTCTCACCTAATGAAGTGAAAAGGAGCTCCCTTATTAATTATGTCGCAAAGACATGCCATGATACTTGACTAACGAACGAACTCAAGGCTAATAAGACATTACTTTGTTGAGTTATCGTGCTTTATTACAATATTCTCAGATTTTAATACTGAATTTCCTGCATTATATCCTCTAAAAATTCCAAATAATTATCTAAGTAGTCTGAATACATTAGCAAATGGTTCCTTAGCAAACTATTACATTGATATCCTTACACTATGTGGTTATAATATAGAACATAGGTTCGGTCATAACCAAATGCATGTACTGAGGGTAGGTTAAGTGAACGATGTATGCGCTGATTGTAACAGAAAGTCTTATTGTCTTGAGCCTTGTGAGGCCTGGTTAATTGCCCATAATCAATGTCCCGTATGTCGGAATAAGCTTATTCATGCTGGCGGATGTATAGAATGCATCACCGGAGATTGGGCAAAGTGTGGCTGACATGAAGGTACTTATGAAGCCGATCGAGACAATTACAGTACACTCTAAAGAAGGAATCATACGTCCTGAGAAATATAGGGTCATGGAAGAGGAGGAGACAATCGTTGTTCGTATTGATAAGATATTTACCCGGAGCGAGGATAAATCCTCTGGTTCTCGCGAGCTAATCTTTGGTTGCCAGGGAGTAATTAATGGTTTGATGAAAAACTTCGAGTTGAAATATAAGTCGCAGAATGCAAGTGGTTTTTATATCGGATGTAACAGGAATTTCCCATTATTCATAGAAATCTATGGTAATCACTCTCGGAGGTGACCAACTATGAAACCTGGCCAGGAACTTGCTCGTCTACGTAAAGAAAAGGGTCTTACATTAGATGCTCTTGCCGAACTTGCTGGAACAGGACCAGGTTATATCTGGGCACTTGAACATGGAAAATTGCCCGGCCTTAGGGTTTCCAGTAAATTGGCTAGGGTGCTCAATGTGCCGCTTGATAGATTCTGGATCAAATATAAAAAGCTAAATAGTGATACGAAAGTCGTAGAGAATCGTGAGAAGAATAGTTGCTGGTCTGCAAGAACCCCTGGAATCGAGATACTAAATCTTACCCCAAGATCATTTAAGGCCCTCTACGGAGCCCACATTGAGACAGTGGGGGAATTGTTGCTTCTTACTGATAAGGACTTATCAATAATTCGAAATTTGGGACCAGCAAGTCTTAGTGAAGTAAATGAAAACCGGTGGCATTGACGAAACAGACTGCACCGATAATTGAAGCATTTACGAGTATTCGGCAGATGACAGTTTTATTGAAAAACACGTAAAACGCCAAATATGAAAACACCACAATTGGCCCTCAAGCCAAGCCTGATTTTGGTGTTTTTTGCGTTTCTGGTATGTCGTTAACTTTATTTAGCCTTCGTTATCGGACTCTAGTGAAAATAAAGGGAAATATTTCCATGATGGCGAAGATATTCAAAAAATAAAGGAGGTATGTAAGTATGGACTATCAAAACATGACGGCACCCTGTGGATTGGACTGCTTTAATTGCCCCGTTTATCTGGCAAATAACAATGAAAAACTGCGGGAGATGATCGCCGCTAGGCTTAATGTTCCAATAGAGAAAGCTGTTTGCCACGGCTGCCGTAACGAAGCCGGAGTAATTGCCGCTACTGGTCGAAACAAGCCTTGTTACGTTTATCAATGCATCCGAGAAAAAGAAATCAGCTTTTGCTGCGACTGTGCTGATTTTCCCTGTGACTACTTGCATCCCTATGCTGACCAAGCAGCCCAGAGGCCGCATAATACAAAAGTGTTTAATTTATGTCTGATCAAAAAGATGGGGCTGGAGATTTGGGCTAAAGAAAAAGCCAGAAATGTCAAAGAGACTTATTATAAAGGTACACTCAAATTGGGTGACTAGCAGGTTAACCGCAAATGGCGAAATGACAAGAGGAGATTAGCGTGTTTTAGCACCAGCGTACTTATTGATAAGAATGCTGGTGCTATTGTCATAAGGTTCAAGTTTGGTAAAAAACCTTTAGGAGGTTTTCTCCTTATAAAACGTCAATGTCCCAAGAGTACTGTTTTGTTCTGATAAACGTAAATTGAACCGTATAAGTTCCATTGTATTTACTACTAGGGGTTAAGGTTTCGTCGTATGAACCTTTAACAACGTTTTGATAAATCGTCTGTCCTGATTCACTCTTAATAATAATTCCTAAGACATCCTCAGCACTACCTTGAATCCGAAGAGTTCTTCCGGCCTCAACATAGGCTGAGTACACCCACATGTTATCCATTTTGGAAACTACCTTAATTCGGTTCTTTTCAAAGGCGTCCGAGGCGGCCTGGGCTTCTGCGTTTTTCCTTGCGACTTCCTCTTGTTTTTTCTTTTCTTCAGCTGCTCGTTGATCTCGTTCTTCCTCATCTTTTTGAGCAAGAACTTTTTCACCATTCATAAGTTCAGCTACCATTTCTTCAGTGATGGTAAAAACATTCGAGACAACGGTATTTCTTGACTTTGCGGTAGCTACTACGTAATAATCTCCAGCTATTACATCAGGCTTTGGGTTTTTTCCATAAATTCTTGGGTCAAGTTGAGTTGATGCTATGATTTCCTGCTGATTATCCCTCATACTGCGACCACTTAGTGCATAGAGGTCAAAAACTTCAACTCCTCTTTTCTTTGCAAAAGCACTTTCTGATTCATTTCCTCGCGTTTCCCAAGTTTCTTTATCAATAATATAGCTGTCTGTAATAAAATAATTACCTTTACCGTTGATAAGTGTGGTCAATTCTACACGACCATTTTTATCGGGGTTTTCGCTTTTTAGTTTAATATCTTTAACCTCGATTGAAGTTAGAGTTCCATTAAAGGATTGGTAGGAGTAATAGTTTATCCCCGCATAAATAGCGATAATTACTAAGGCAGTTACACCTAAAATTTTAAATAGCTTATTCACTGTTAATCTCCCATCTATAATAATTATAGAGTTTGTCTACTTCGTAGATGCTGTTAAAACATAGCTATACCACATATCTAGAAGAACTGTCTTTTCGAAAGCAAAGCTATAAGTTGAAATGTCTCCTTGGCCCTCGTCAGGAGTCCCTAGATAAACGACATACCATTTGCTATTCGGCTCGATCTCATCATTTGAGTTGATTTGTTTCCCTGTGCTATCAAAATATGCGGTGCTCGTATAAATTTGATGTTCTCTAAAACCAGTGAATTTAAATCCGCAGACTCCAAACGCCCTTCAAAGGCGTAAGCACTGCCAGGTCTTAAGTTAACAGCTTCTTGAATAACAATAAGATAAGGGTTATTAAGAGTGTGAGTTTTTCCTCCTACATTTAAATCTTTATCTAATTCAAAGGATTTAAGGGTTTTTCGAACTTTAACTCCAGTCGCTCCCTATATGGGGGCGTGGATTGAAATCTCGTTGCAGATATTGATGGTCTTATTATGCTATAGGATTGTGTAATTAAAATTTTGGTTTTTTAGAAAATTATTTACAGTTAAGAACAAAAATATTATACTCATTTCACAAGTAGAGACTTTAATAGTGATGTGTAATTAATTTACTCTCCTTTGTGGTTTTAGAACTTGTATAACCTTATGTAAACTAGCTTCCAGTAATTTCTTCGGAGATAGCAGGCATGCAGGAATAGAATATTAAAATTAGGGGGTTTGTATGGATTGGATAAAGCAGAATATGATCGGTGGGTAAATTACGTTATAGAGAACTATCCAGCGGCAATGAGTAGTGTTATTAATAGATATGAATTTTGGGTTAATAGGGCTAATTTGGCCAAGGCCTTATTTCGTAATCAAACAGTATCAACCCGCCATTGATTTGTTTCGTTCAATGATAGATGAAGTACCCATATCACTTCAGACCTATTCTCCTGATTCGCTTTCAGAGTATGAGAACATAGTATGGTGTTATCATGAATTGGGCCTAGCGCTTTGGAATTTGGTTACTGAGGACCTCCAAAATGGGTTTGATGTATTTTGCCCTTTAGAAAATTTCAGTAGTAAGAAAAAACGACTCAAAATGAACTAAGTGGCCATTTGGAAGGGCGTTTACTTGCTTGGTAAAGAAGCTCTGAGGTTGTTAAGGGATGCTCTGGGTGGGATGAGTTTGTAGAATTGGAGGTTTACATTCTGGCAAGTGGAGAATACGTATACTCCTTTTGGAGGGTGGTTGGATATCCCAACTTTTGTTGGACGCATGAACTTTCCCCGTGTCTACCCTTGAGGCTACATAAAAAAGGTCACCTATATATTAGTTTAGGCGACCTTTTGGGATAAGTTCCGTAGAACCCTAATAGATACTTTTCTAGCCGGCATAGTATACAACCCAACAATCCATATACTCATCATCATTAATAACAATTTTACTCATGGAATTCCCTCCTTTTTAATTGTAGGACTCATTTAAAGTAAAAAGCTTGCCTTTTAGTGTAAAGGGTTTTGACCTTGACTTTTATAAAATCCTACCACTGCGTGTAATAAAATCTAAGAAAGAATGAAGCCTCCTTTCACCTATAAGTATTTGTTATGGTATATGTATATTATTATTATACTAAAATAGTGCAAGATAGATAGTGATAGTAAGTACTTTCTCAATATAATTTCTTAATGCCACGAACGATTTGGGAACAAGAAAAGTAAATAACTTCATTAACTTAAGAGTTTGAAGAAATAGAAAAGAGCTGCCCGGCTCTCCTTCTGTAAAAAGGGTGATCTGGATTGCTATTGCGTATATATTATGTTAAGTGCCTGAAAGGGTCACAAAACTCAACTACTTATTCTTAGTTCCCCTCTGAAATCAGCCGCCCATCCTAAATAAAGGGAAGGGCGTACCTAGCTTGGCTAAGAAGTACTGAAGTGGTTATGAGATGTACAGGGGTGGGGTAAATTCTAATTAAATTATCGTTATAACACATGCTACCCTACATTACTGAAATGTAGGGTTATTTTTTGTGCATTATTCATTTTTCGGCATGTTTCGCCGTCAATTTGGAATATAGTTGTTTATAGAACTTTTGCATAGTAAATGCGCTAAAAAGGTGGGGGTTTAGTTAATATGACTGAAAGTGAACTAGGAAGAATCTTAAGGGAAATGTATGACAATGCACCGGCAGGATATCAGGTTGCAAATATTCATTTATTCGGAGTAAAATATGCGTCAATTATTCTTGGCGAGAATCTAAAAGTTACAGATATTATTAAGGCATCTGGGATAAAGGAATCATTTAAGACTGAATTAAACAAAGGAGTTAAGTTAGCAAAATACGTAGTGCCCAAGTAATTCTTGATATTGAATAATTTACCAAAGTGTAAAGGGTGGGAACTTCTTAATGGTTTGGCTCAATGTCGATAAACCATTAAGAACGTGTACATTACATACTGATGATTGTTGTATATACTGGATAAAGAAGGAGGAGACAAATTATAAAGGTTTAGGACATTTGAAACGTGATGGTGGATGGTTAAGCTTTAATGATGAGAAAGAAGCTGTTATTCATAAGGAAACCAGCTTTCCTAAATATCAGTTAATTAATCATTGCTAATTGTGAGTCATCGCAAAGGGTCGATTTTCTGGAATGGTATATTTTGATATTGCTAAGAGGACCTTACCCGCGATTGGAATAAGGTACTATCTTGATGTTATGAATTAACGGTAGGAAGCGATTTTTGTGAAGATGTACGTAGGGATCACTGACTATGATTGGTTTAATACTCTAAAACAAGCAAATCCAGATGAGGTGAATTTTTGGAAACCTGGAGGCCGGACAAACTTTAAGGCTCTGGATGAAGGCGACCTTTTTTTGTTCAAGCTCCATAGCCCCAAATATTATATCGTAGGTGGAGGGTTCTTTCTGAAGTTTTCCATTTTGCCATCTTCGCTAGCCTGGGAGGCATTTGGCATTGCTAATGGAGCAATGAGTTTAATTGAACTCAACAATCGTATTTACAAATACAAAAAGACGAATCGATTATCTAATCCTGACCCATACATAGGATATATTATTCTCTCCGTACCATTTTATTTTGATGAACAAGACTGGATTCCAGTTCCGAAAGATTGGAATCGTAATATAGTTCAAGGTAAAACATATGATACCCTAGATACGATTGGCTTAATGCTTTATGAGCAGGTGCAAGAAAAGCTTAGATTCCAAAGCATTATACAATCAGGGGTAGCCAGCCCTCAGAATCGTTACGGAAAAGACCAGATAATTAAACCGCGAATGGCCAAGGAGCATTCAAAGTGCTAATTACAGATGCTTACCAACGACGATGCGCAATCACTGGAGAAAAAACATTACCGGTCTTGGAGGCAGCACATATTCAGCCCTACAGTATAGATGGACCATGAGATACGCAATGGATTACTTTTACGAAGAGATTTTCACATCTTGTTTGATAGAGGATATATAACCGTTGATAAGAATCTTAACGTTGAAGTTAGCCATAGAATAAAAGAAGACTTTGGTAATGGTAAGGAATACTATGCTCATCATGGCATGAAGTTGATTATCTTACCTGAGTGAAAAGAGCAACTACCGGACAAAAATTATCTAGAATGGCATAATGAGAATGTTTATCTTGGATGATGAAATTGAAAATTAATCCGTTAGACGCTGAATGATTCAGCGTTTTTATTTTGCTTGGAAAATATTAGGCTTGTCAAATTGGAGGAATTTAGCAGGAAATAAAGAATTATTGTATATGAGCTAATTTTAAGAAAGTTGGTAGTGTAATGGCAGCAAAGAATTGGGCTATCCAAGATTTAAAAAGGAAGAATGGTAATACTGTAGAATTCCGGTTGGCGTACAAGCAATATCCTGCGTCAGTAGTCGTAACATACATTAACGACAAGTTGGTAGATATCGCGGGAGAAGACAGCTTACCACAATACATTATGACAGATATGCAAAAGTACCTCGCTAGCATATCTGTTTTTAGGTGTCGATGCCTGGGGTTATGTAAGTATTGCGTCAAGCCAGAAGGTGAATTAGCTACCTTCTCAAGTAAAGGGGTCTGCAAACATTATTCGGGACTTGCTCGTAACGTATCTGCTGGTGATATAACGATGAAAAATAATCCCAGAGGATACAAGGAGATGGACATTTGTAAGCTCGCTGTTACAATTTCATTTTAGATCAAGTGGAGGTGTTAATATGGATGTACTCTTCGGTCTGATTCTATGGGGTATTAGCATGCTAGTGTTTTATATGATCATTAAAGCGGCTGTTCGTAATGGAGTTATTGAGGCGCATGAAGTAATTAACCAATCGAAACGCATATCGGAGTGATTTTTATGTACATAACATTCCCGGCCGATGAAAAAGTAAAATCCCGTTTTGACGCAGTATGCGAATCGCTCAATATTACCTATGAAGAGTGGTTCAAGACTGCTTTAATTGAATCAGAGCATGATGTTTTGACTAAACTTCTAACCAGCAATGCCAAAGATCGAACTGGTTGGAAGTGGGATTCTAACCTTTGTCGGTTTTTTCGAAGTAGTGACGATGAATGAAAGATGGAGAGTAATATGTTGAGATCAAGAGATAAAGCAATCATCGTCAGTTCTATAGTATTCTTAATCCTAAGTCTACTGGATGCCACTCTAACACTTTGGGGTCTAAGACATGGCGCAATTGAAGAAGTAAATCCTGCGATGCGATGGCTAATTGAAGAAAACACAATAACATTTATGATCGTCAAGTTGTCGATTCCAGTGATGCTGGGTTTTGTGCTTTGGGAGATAAGGGATAGATCGCGTAAGTTTGTTGCTTGCTCGTTGTGGCTTGTTTTGGTTGTTTACTCTGTCGTGATGATGTTGCATGGTTATTGGATTGTTTATTAAGTATAAATTTAAGGCCTCCTGTTTGAAAGTCGGGCGGCCTTGTTGAGTTCAGAGGACAAGTGTTTATGCGTAGAAAAGGGCTAGGATTAGATTTGTCCTAGCCCAAACTGTCCCTACAACAGTACTAACAAAAGTAAAATAATTGCAATGAATGCAATGAGTGCAAGACCAATGACAAGTATATTACTGTGATGGTGATGGTTATCGCTCATAGATATCACCCCCTTATGACATTAGAAGTGAAAGACTGAGTTTACATTTATAAATATGCTGTTTGTCCCATAAGTGTGCAAGCTGGTCGCCAAGGTCCAATCTATGGCTGCCTATGTACCGTTCATGCATGAAAAGAAGTGTTGAATATTTGAAAGATGCAAAATAATTGGTTGCCCGCCTCATCCCAAGACTAAGGGGAAGGGCGTAACTTGCTTGCTTAGAAGGAACTGTGGTAGTTTAGGGATGTGCTAGGTGGGGTTGAGTTATATATAATTCATTTCCCCTAGAGAATTGAATGATTAGCAATCGAGCACCCTAAACCATGAGGTATTAGCGGTACATTTTCGTGTAAAATTTATAATTGAAACCAAAGGCAAAGAAGGACTACGAAGTTAAATGAACGAATAAATCTGTAGATAATTAGGACTAGGAAATAGCTATTGAAAATTATTAATTTTCTACGTGGCATGTTTTTGTTGTCTTATGCAAAACTTCATAAATATAAATGAAATGTTAAGGTGGAAAGATTATGAACAAAGATCTTATTATGGGTGGTAATCTAACGCTTAGTTCGTCTTATGGAGCTGTTATTGTAACACATGACATATCTCATAAGACTGATGTCTCACTAACGGCTTTTTTATTATCCGATAACGACAAAGTACAAGGTGATAGTGGGATAGTCTTTTACAATCAACCTAAAGGGCCTTCTGGAGTGGCTACATTTCATGCTCCCTATGATTCAGGCAATACGAAACATCACAAAATGGAGTTTGACTTAAGTAAGGCCCCCACAGGGATTACAAAAATAGCCGTCACGCTAACCGAGGATAATTCCACTGGTTTTACGAATGTAAAGAATCTCCGAGCGGAAATTCAGGCCGGAGGTGACGTAATAAAACTCGTGGCTTCGACCTTTAATAATGAAAATGGAATCGTGGTTTGTGAACTGTATTTAAGAAATGGTCAGGTTAAGGCACGAGCAATATGGCGAGGATTTGATTCTGGACTTGATGGATTATGTAAGAATTATGGTGTTGAAGTCGCTGATTCACCAGGGCAAAGCCAAGTTAAGGCCTCTCAGCCTATTCAAAAAACATTCCTTGAGACACCTGTTACAACACCTACTAAACCAATAGAAAAGCCTATGTCGTCCATAAACCTTGAAAAGACGAAAGGCAAAGTTAATTTGAGCAAAGGGCAAAAGCCGATATTGATTGAAAAAACACCTGAAATTACTGCATCCGTTTCTTGGAATACGGGTACCGACTATGATATATACGCTTTGGTATTAACGAAAAATGGTAAACAGGTTGACGTTGCGATGTTTGGAGCCAATGGCGTACCACCTCTCAGTCGGTTTGACAATGGAGCGATTGAGCATTTGGGTGATGTTGGACGAAACTGGAGTTCTGTTAAGACTGAGACTATTAAAATTCGTTTAAACGATAATATTCTAGCCGTCGTACCTGTCGCTTATTCAGCTCAATCAAATGGTACAGGCTCCTTTCATCGTTATAAAGTATCGATGTGCATTGATAATCATCAGGGAACATCGGTGACTATTTCCTCTGAGAATGCCAATAAAAACAATCGAATTTACACATGCGTTCCTGGAATATTGTTAAACACGCCAGATGGGGTAGTTATCAATGCTGTCGAACTTTATAGTAAACCAAATTCGGAAAACCGACCAAAGCTTAAGATAGGCTTGGACGGAAACGTTGAAATATTGATGGATAAAGGGCCAAAAAATAACTACAAGTAGTGGTGGTGAACTTAAGCCCGCCCATTCTCAGATCAGGGAAGGGCGTAATGCTGCTTGGTTAAGAGGAGTCTGTTGCAGTTAAGGGATGTGCTGGGTGGGTTGAGGCTTATATTCACATTTTATACCGTGGGCAAATTGAATAAATTCCAATAGACATGCTACCCTACATAATCAAAGTGTAGGGAATTTTTGTCCTCAAGTCACCTTTTCGGCATGTTTCGCCGTCAATTTGGAATATAGTTGTGGTAAGGATATTGATCATGAATGGGCTGTTATAAGGCAAATCCAATCGGTTAAGGTGTGTTGTAAAATATATTTCTGTCCATGTCTATTGGGTATTCAACTTATCTGTCGTCTGATTAGCGGACAAAGTTTCTTTTAACTTATTTGTCAGAAATAGTATTGAATTAACGATGAGGAGTAATGTAACTGCATAAAGGTTTTTAGCTCAATTTATGAAAATCGCTTTATTTTGGAGGGGAAAATGCTTATCCCTATTGATAATTCAAATTTTGAATGTTACTTTAACCTGTCACAGCACTATGAAGCAGATTTTTCGTCACTCACTGGTAAGAGGCCTAACTCTAGAGGGTTATATGATGTAACATCTATTCACCCAACACACCCTGGTTACCTTTGGATATTATCCGATGGTACGCCTGCAGGGTTCATAGTAGTGGATACAGGCAAAGAACGACTGGATATCGCGGAATTTTACGTTATCCCTACCGAGAGAAACAAAGGACTGGGAAGAAAGATTGCTTTTGCGGTGTTCGATAAGTACCCGGGAAAATGGCAGGTGCGTCAAATCTCTAGTGCAGAAGAAGCTCATGCCTTCTGGGTTTCTGTGATTAGTCAGTATACTTCAGGAGATTTTACCAATGCTACTGAACCAGATGAGGAATGGGGAAGGGTTCAAATACAGAAATTCATTTCAAGTAACAGTAAACTAGGAGTAAAGGGCGGGGAGTATTAACTAAGCTATATGTATCAAGTACATAGAAATTAATGTTAGATGAGAGAGTATTGTATAAGTTTTGAAATAAAACCGTGAGGTGACCTTCAATGTACATAACGTTCCCAGCAGATGAAAAAGTCAAGGCAAGGTAGCAATGTAAGCCCCGCTTTAAAGGGGATTGCAACGATTTAATGACTAGAGTTCTCGCATCCTACACAGGAATGTAGTAATGGAAGCCCCTCTTGAAAGGGGATTGCAACCCTTGCTTTTGGTAGCAATGGAAGCCTCGCTTGAAACCGATTAATCATTGAAGATTCTAAAAACACGAGATCTCTCCAGGTTGCTACTTGGAGAGATCGAACTAGCCGGACGGAGTTCCAGGGACAATATACAAAACTATTTAGTTGCCCATGGATTTGCCATACAGCAAGTTTGAAGATTAACGCGTAAAAGTATAAACATCATTAATTCGACGACCCCCTCACTTTTAGGGGCACACCTTTGCGCAAAATCCATATTTCCGCGTATTAGTATCACTTCTTTGCCCAGACACACATAGAGACGGTAGTTCTCCTCAATAGAAAACACACCACGATATAGTGTGTAATCTCAGTCGTATCAACACTATATGTTGTGGTTTTGGTGAAAATGGATATGTTTCCGTGGACTTAGGGGGTAAAGTAGGTAGACATTGGAGGAATATGACAATGGAACGAAAAAATAACGAACAAAATCAAAGCGGACAAGGGGCAACGCCATTCGCTCAAACTTATTTTCATGGAACAAAGGCAGATTTAAAAGTTGGGGACCTGATTGAAGTTGGTTACAACTCAAACTATGGGCAGAGAAAAAATGCGAAATACATTTTCTTGTCTGCAACATTAGATGCTGCAATTTGGGGTGCTGAACTCGCTATTGGTGAAGGAAGAGAAAGAATTTATTTAGTAGAACCAACAGGAAAAATTGAAGACGACCCAGATTTAACAGACAAAAAATTTCGAGGTAACCCAACTAAATCTTATCGTTCCACTGAACCATTTAGAGTTATAGGAGAAGTTTCGATTTGGCAAGGACACCCAACGGAGCAAGTTAAAGCAATGAAAGATGCATTAGAGAGACTTAAAGAACAAGGAATTAATTCGTTAAATGACTAAATGGGATTGAGTGGGGTATCATTTATTCTGTGGTCATTCTTATTTTTTGTAGGTAAAATCGTAGGTATAAAATAAAAGGCTGCTTTAATAGAGGATGTGAAAAAATGCAATACATAGTTACAGCTTATGATGGAGCTGATGAAAATGCATTAGAAAGAAGATTAGCCGCAAGGGAAGAACATTTAAAATCGGTAGAAAAACGATTCAAATCCGGAGAACACTTATATGGATGCGCTCTACTTGATGATGAAGGTAAGATGATTGGCTCAGTGATGATCGTAGACTATCCTTCAAGAGCGGAGCTAGATAATTGGTTAAAGGTAGAACCTTATGTCGTGGAAAATGTGTGGCAAAGAATTGACATAAAGCCTACCGCAGTAGCACCTTTATTTATGGAACTATATAAATAGAAGTTATTCACTTGACCAGTAAAATGATTTGCCATAATAATGTAGCAAAACCATATAGATATACTTGGCTTTAAACTTAACTATGTTATACTGTGAAAGTAATATTTAACGGGGGCGTTTTAGATTCGCTCGGGGAAACGGTGACAAAAGTTGCGCGTCGAGATTCCACCTGGTCTCGTTAAACGGTGGACAAAAATAGTTAACGAAAATAATTACGCTCTAGCAGCCTAAGTGCTGCTAGCATCCTGCCTTCAGAACCTACGATGAAGGGTCAGGGTGTCAAATTAGTAGGACGCTCTAATGTCAATGCTCGGAGACATTAGCTAAGATGATCGAGCTAGCCTGACATGAATCCTTGCCTTTAGGAGTCACGACCGGCGAACTTTAAATTAAAGGATACACGCGTAGATGCTTTTGTGGCAGTTCTTCGATACAGGAGTGCAAATCTCCTCGCTTCCACCAAAACATAACTCATTATGATGATTAAAACACATAAAAGTCCTGTAATACCGGGCCTTTGGACTGTTTGGGCAAATGAAGCATCGCTTGAAGCGGTGCTTTTTGTGTGCTTGCGTCCTTATTAACGCAATATGGGTTTTAGGAAAGAAAAACTAAATGGAGACCCAGTGCAAATATCCGGCCCCGAAGTAGGATTATGGGAAGTTAATGAAACGTGTATTTAGACTAGAAGATCAGAATATTAAGATTAGACATGGAGCATTAGGAAATATTAATTATAAGGTTGTAAGAATAGATTGGAGGTAACTTTATCGTGACCAAGATATCTTATACTGTTGATATTAGAGCTCCAATAGAAGGTTGTTTTAGGAACATAAAAGCGTGTTTAGAAGATGAGAGATACAAAAAAGTATGTTCAAATTTGGTGTCAACTAGGTATATTCAAGAGATCATAGAAGAAACAGAAAATAAAAGTATAATTATTAAAGAAATAGCAGTTGATACCATGACTGGACTTATCTTTAAAAACTTTGTACTGATACATAGCTATATGTTTTCACTAGTATCAGATAATGTTACAAGGATAGATATTTCCATTGAATATAGTAGGTTAGTTGCTTTATTAGGACTTGGTATTGTGAAACCGCAAGTAAAAGATAGAATTATTTGGGCTGTGAAATCTCTAATATCCTATGAGAATGGATTCAAGGATAATGGACCATAGTCAGTTCGCATTGTTCTTAAACCCTTCAATAAATTGCCGCCCCACCTTGTGTTGGACGGCATTTTTCGCAGGAAATAGGAATTGACCAAATGTAGTTAATGGAAAGTAAAGCACATTGAAACTTATTAGGCATACCTCTTAGACAGGTTTGGATGTGTTTTGAACTTGACATAGTTCTCGTTATCGGACTCAAGGTCTAAATTAAAGGGTAAATTCGTTTTGCAAGCGATAATAATATTGCACAATAAGTAGGATTATGGGAAGAAATGGGTTATAATAAAATGTGTGTTCGAGTCTTAAACTGTAACGCATTCGTAGGAAAATGTGTACTAATCTAAACAGTCTGATTGACAACCTTCTTTTCTAGATTATATACTTATTATGGAAAGAGAATAGAAGTGTAAATCATGTGACTGGCGGAGATGGGAGTACCCATAGGGAGCATGATTGGTGATAATATCGACCGCCTGGGTATAAACATTGCCTAGGTGGTTTTTAATTTTAAAGGAGGATTTTTATGAGGATATTGGAATTAAAGTATGGATGTAATCCAAACCAAAAACCAGCAGAAATTCGTTCTGTTGGTTGTGACTTTCCTTTTAAAGTATTAAATGGAAATCCCGGGTATATCAATTTTATGGATGCCCTAAATTCATGGCAGCTTGTAAAGGAATTAAAAACTGTGTTAAACATGCCTGCAGCTGCTTCATTCAAGCACGTGAGTCCTGCTGGAGTAGCAATTGGGCTGCCGCTAAATAAAGAACTAAAAAAGGCGTACTTTGTTGAACATATTGATTTATCACCTATTGCAACAGCATATGCACGTGCAAGAGGGGCTGATAGAATGTCATCATTTGGTGATTGGGCAGCACTGAGCGATATAGTAGATAAAGCAACCGCTACTATCTTAAGAAAAGAGGTATCTGATGGTGTAATTGCACCAGGCTTTACCACTGAAGCTCTTGAAATCCTTAAACAGAAAAAAGGTGGGAAATACAATATCATAGAAATTGCTCCATCCTATGAACCTTCTGAAATTGAAATAAGGCACATTTACGGAATTGAGTTTGTACAGAAGAGGAATAATGTAATTCTAGGTTTTGAGGACATCAAGAATATAGTAACTGACAATAAAAATCTGTCTGATGAAGCTAAAAGAGATATGATTTTGGCAATGATAACACTTAAATATACACAATCTAATTCTGTGTGTTATGTTTTAGATGGACAGATTGTAGGATGTGGTGCAGGTCAACAGTCAAGAATACACTGCACTCGGCTTGCAGGAGATAAAGCGGACATCTGGTATCTAAAGCAGCATCCTAGGGTGTTAAGCCTTAAATTCAAAGAAGGAGCAGGAAGACCTGAACGTGATAATGCAATAGATTTATTTGTTAGAAATGATGCCACAGAATTTGAATTAAATATGCTGAAAGGTGTGTTGGAAGAAGTTCCTGAAAGGCTTTCTGCATATGACAGGGAAACTTGGCTTAAAGGTCTACAGAATGTTACATTGGGTTCAGATGCATTCTTCCCTTTTAGAGATAATATTGACCGTGCTTATAAGAGTGGTGTTAAACACATTGTACAGCCAGGTGGCTCAGTAAGAGATACAGCTGTTGTTAATTCGTGTAATGAGTATGGCATGGTAATGGTTATGACAGGATTGAGATTGTTTCATCATTAAAATTTAACCAATACTCAATTTAATTCTATCTTGTCAGAAAAGTAATGCTTTAGCTTATATATGAAGCAACAAATTTTAGTAATTCGCATTTTTCCATGGGAAGGGCATAAGGAGACTATGGAAAAGATTGATGGGAAACTTGAAGAGAAGAGGCAGAAAGAAGCAGAAAAGAAAATAGAGGGAAAGAGGAAAAAAAGGAACAGGGGAAAGAAGAGTTAGTAGAATCTGGAAGTAAATTGAAGGAAAACAACTATATAGAGGAAAGAAATTACGAAAAAGAGTTGTCAAAGAAACCGAAACTTGGTCTAAGGCTTTTAATGAAGGAAAAAGGTAGAGAGAAACTGGAAGATAAAGAGATGAAACAACTAAAGACGAAATTTGAGAAACTTCTTAAAGAAATTGTAAATAAATGCCAAGAAGGATAGCCTAATTAGGCAAGGTTAATCCCTTTTGGCATCTTTATAAACATAGGTATTTTAATGCTGCACTTGAGGATTATCAAAGCGTTTCAGGAAAGGATTGTGTAGGATAGGGTTAGTTTTTTACTGATGGAATTTGTCTAATTTGCAAGCACCCATTTTAAACATAGGTTGTTTCGAGACTTGGTCCCAAACATCAACGGTTAACTCGTTCGCCGCTTGATTTTGGGCTATTGATCCAAAATGAAAGGGAATAAAAAGCATCGCGGGTAGTACAGTATCCGTAATCCGGGCTGGAACAATAATCGAACCACGCCGACTGGAAACTCTAACCTTATCACCTGTAGAAATATGAAGCCTGGCGGCATCGTCAGGATGAACTTCCACATACCCTTGGGGTGCAGCCATATGAAGCAAGGGGGAGCGGGCTGTTTTTGTTCTGGTATGCCAATGGTATACAATTCGTCCGGTATTTAGGTAGAAGGGGTATTCGTGATCGGGTAACTCCGGTGGCGGGGACCATTCTACACCATAAAGAATTGCTCTTCCATTAGCATCTAGCTGGGCAAATTCTCTCCTGGTTCGCGGGCGTCCCGTAATGATGTTCGTCCCATAGGATTCTGCTTCATCGATTCCTGTCGGAAAGTGACCATCTTCATACAAGCGTATTTTTCCGTTGGGAAACGTTTCATTACAGGGCCACTGAATACCACCCATGTCTTCGATCTTCTTATAGGACATACCTGACATATCGCAGGGGCGTCCTCGGGAAACCTCACGCCATTCATTAAAGCATTCTTCTGGAGTTGTATACTGAATGAGTGGGGCTCCATCCTTATCCTTAAAACCCATTCGTCGGGAGAATTCAATCAGGATGTCTAAATCGGAGGGAAGACCAAACGGGGCTTGCACTGCTTTGCGTAACAGGTTCACTCTGCGGGACAAATTGGTCATGGTACCTTCTTTTTCCCCCCACATCGCTGTTGGTAAGACCACATCCGAAAATTGGGCAGTCTCACTGAGGAAGGGATCCTGGACGATCAAAAAAACCTTACGACGTTTAAGAATTTCCACAAACTTGTTGCGGTTTGGTAAAGATACCACGGGGTTTGTGAATATTACCCATAATAAACCCATTTTTCCTTTAGCCATTAAATCGACCATCTCCATGATATGGGTGTGAGCTCCTACTGGTAGGGTAGCAACATCTACATTCCAGAGGTTAGCGATTTCCTGTAGGTGATAAGGATTATCGCTATTCCGATAGCCAGGATAAAAGGAGGCAAATCCCACTTCCCGATTGGACATAGCACTGGGTTGACCTGCAGATTGAAAGGGTCCGCAGCCTGGTTTACCAATCTTCCCGGTAATTAGGTGGATGGAGTTAACCAAGGAGGCTGCTGGTGTAGCATCCATCGTTTGATAGACTCCTTGGAGTAAAATAGAGACCACTGTAGATGCCGTACCAATCCATTCTGCAGCCTGGAGTAGTTTCCATACAGGGACACCGCTGATCACTTCCACATATTCGGGCGTATAGGTTCGGACAGCCATTTCTAACTCGTTAAAACCAATAGTGTAGTTATTGATGTAAGATATATCCAGCCAACTATTTTTAATTAGGAGGTGAATAATGCCGTTTAGTACTGCGATATTAGTCCCGGATTTTGGTCTGATATCCAAGTCCGCAAAGCGGGTACTCAGGTCATTACGTGGGTCTATCTCAATGATGCGTCCATGGTTGCGTTCCCGAGACTTTAGAGCTCTTTCCCAAAGTACGGTGTTCGTCTCATTAGAGTTACGACCAATAAAAATAAGTACTTGAGCTTGATCTATATCCTCTTCACCGACCGGCGGGCCATCTGCACCAAAACTTTGAATCAAGGCCCATTCAGCAGTGGCGGTACACAATCTTGTATTGGCATCGGTGCGATGAGTACCTAAACCAGCCCTGGAAATCTTGCCCAGAGTATAATAGTCTTCGAGCATTGATTGACCAGAGCCATAAAAGCCAAGACTATCGGGTCCTCCCTCACGTAGCTGATGGTGCGTTTTAGAAATGATTAAATTAAGAGCATTATCCCAACTTGCGGGGACCAATGTCCCTGCTTTGTTGCGGATTAAGGGACTGGTCAGGCGATCTAAACTATTGTTTGATTCCCATTGGCACTCACCCTTGGGGCCAAGGCGACCAGCGTTAACCGGACAATTGATATTTCCTTTAATACCAACAATTTTGTTGTCCTTAACAGCTATGTAGCATCCACAGCCGTTGGAACAAAAGTTGCACGTTGAGTAGACCCATCGATCAACCCCGCCCTGGGAATAAACATGAATATCCTCACGAAAGCTGTCCCAAACCAATGGGCATACCTCCTATACTATCTTGCTTATGGGTTTAATAACAACACTGAAGATTTTCCTGGTGCTCGGCTGGCTTTAAACTATATGCCTTATAAAGTCTTATTATTAGTGAGAGATACATTTATTGTGACTATAAAGAGAACTACTGGGCAGTTGCCAGCAGTTCTTTTTCATGTTGACTTAATAGGGCCAGATCCAACGAGCTGGCGGCCACCCATATCCTCCCCAGTTAGCATTATATGGCCAGCCCACATAGGGCCAGCCGGTTGGGTCCCCACCAAGGCCAACACCAGCCCCAATAGTTTCCGCCACACCCTGTTCCGTAACAGCTGCCTCTGTTGACCATTTTACTCCTCCTTGTAATTGGTAAATAATATAAGACTCCCACTATTCTATATATGCAAAGGATACTATTTTGGCATAATATTACTATATTTCATTTATTAACTAAATATTGCATGTGAATAGAATACTAAGAAGATGAGGTATGAAGAGGCAAAAGAGGTGAGTCTATGTCAAGAGCGATTGGTTGGATTGGTCGTAAGCGTGAAAATGGGCCTGGGGTAGGATGTCCCAGCGGGCCCGGAATACCGGCAATCTATAATAATCCAGCTTGGCGGAATATCACGATTTATTGGTTTATTTGGATGGTCGTCCCCGGCACAATCGCTCTAGGCTTAACATGGTTTATTCTTAGTAACTGGGAGCAATATAGGCACGCATCACCAACTCCTGCCGTTATGCCGTATGAAACACGGGTAAGACCGTATCGATAAAAAAAGTTATCCACAATAAATTTTGTTTATCTAGGTTGAAGGAGGAAAAGGAAATGCGATGGCTTGGACCGCCCGTTGTAACTTCCAAAAGTTCGGCCGTCTTTTTGCCCATTAATACTAGCGCGGGTGGTGGGCGATCGTTTTGTATTGTCCGATATGCTTTACAATCGGTTTTATTATTAGCTATCTACTAGGAAACATTGATCTATTTACTTTTACGGAAACCCAGTCTGATGCACCCAATATTGGTCCATATAAAGAGGGGGTACAGCCTTATGGTTATTCAGTCAAAAAAGGTAAAACTCAAGAACTTAAAGGCCAAAAGGGAAGCTCTGAAGGAGGCTCGCAAAGAAAAATATTGGGCTTTTTTCTTACCGGTGACTACGGCCATTGCTGTAGTTAATTCATTATTTTGGGATTGGCTAATTTTGTATACGATGGGCGTCAAGAAAGGACACCCAGAAAGACTATTTGAGGATCAAATGATTGAGCAATTTTAAAGAAGGAGGGGTAGTTATGGCTTGGGCTGGTCCGCCGGAATATCCTGGATTTCCCCCACAATCGCCCACCCAGCAACTTTCGGAAAACTTAGAGGCTGTGTTCCCAGAAGCTTGGGAGTCTCATAAAGATACAATAGAGAGTATAGAGGACGCCCTGCGGGATAAAGCAGACGAGATGCTCAAGGATAACCTTAATCCTTTCAATGTTGGTCCAACGGAGGTCATAGTTTTCTTTCCCACCTTCCATAAACATACGGGATTGGGGTGTCATTTCTTAATTTTTATCGAATGGCCATTTTGATTCAGCAATCTATTGGCCCGAATCAAGATTTCTTTACCCTCATTAAAGTCTTTGACCTTAGAGCCCAATTGCCCTAAATACTGTAGCTACTTTTTTAGCGGTTGGTGCCTTCGTCGCTAACGGTGCTCGTCTAATCGCCAAGGATACTAGGGAAAAAGTAATCAAGGACCTTAAGTTGAAGTTGGAAGAGCTTACAGAGCAGATTCATGATATTCCACCTACCGTAATAGATTAAGGAGGGTTTGCTGTGACTCCCTGGATACCGGACTGGCTCTGGAACATTTGGCTTTATGGCAGCCGTTACTGGGGAATTCCAGTTTCTTACTTCGGATTAATCGCCGTCTTTTGTATTTTTGCTTTGGCGTATTTCTTTATGGGAACTCTTAAGGAAGCAATTGATAATCCGAAGCAAAACATCCTATGGTAAATAAAAAATTTTATCGCATAAATTCCCCTAACATTTCATCTGTTGGGGCTCCTCCCCACGTCGAGCCTATCACAACCTGTCGACCAGTCTGTCTACCCCCTGTTACTGTTACAAAAGGATGCGTTGCTGAAGGTATTCTTATTGCAATTTTAAATTTCACTCACACCCCCTCAACCTGAGGGGGATGCATAATTACCACCACCAAGGACCATAAAAAATGACCAAAAAAATAGACAAAAAGCCAAGACTGTAACGCCATCTAAGAGCCCACCTAATTGGAATGCCCTCTTTCTAACGAAAAGCAATAATAGTTGTTCAGGTCACCGAGCAAAATTTAGAAGACAGAAAGCAATCCGGTTTATTTTATTGGAACTACACCAAGGAATCATATATGGGATAATTTGAAACATAACAAAAGGAGGGATTTAACAATGTATCATTGTGCACGAGAGGTGAAACTCTTCATCATATAGCTAAACATCACAGGACACACGTTCACCGTCTAGTTTCTTTAAATCCACACATTAGTAACCCAAATATGATTTATCCTGGTCAAAGAATTAGAGTTCATTAAAAGATATTTTTAACTTTATTTATCTTTATGATTAACAAAACCGCTATTAAAGCGGGTTTTCAATTAATGGGAGGGTTATTATTAAAAAAATGGGCTCCTGTAAGTGTATAAAAACGCTGGGCATTAAGATTAAGAAGGTCAGAGATGTGACCTTCTTTTCCACTTTAAGGGAGGTCTATTGAGTTAACCAATTTTCAAAGCGGTACTAGGTTCAATTGTGGACCATAAAGTCATAGCTACTTTGGGAACAGTACTCAGCTAAATTTCCGTGGACTTTGTATTAGAGTAATAAAGAAATTCCCTAGGGCCAAATTTTCGTTAGAAATTGATACTTGGTAGGAAGGATATAGAGGGCCTCCGTCTTCCCGTATGTTTCACAGATATCAGTTGCCAAGCTAACCAATAAATAATTCAACTGTTCGAGGTTCTTATTAAGTTTATTTAGAGCTTGCTTAGGAATATCTCCAGGCAGGGTTCGTTTGAACATTAGGTGTTGCTCGTCAATCATCAAACCTGCACGGTAGACTACTGAAAAGTCTTCCTTTATAGTATCCATTTTTCCAGCAGCTAATTGGAATCCGGCCTCAACAATATACTTTGACAACTCATCAAGCAATAATTTCAAGCGATTAGCCATGGGGTGTCGAGCTCCCTTAGGTGTCTTCAGGATAGGTTGCAGCGATGTTAGGGTATCCTTTGTTATAGTATGAATTTCGTAAACAATATACTCCCGCATCGCCACATCTCCTAACGTATTTTTTCGCTTAAGATAAAACTCCGCTTTTAACGGGGTATAGCCCCTATCTTTGCCAGAAGAACAGGTTACTTGGGGTTATAATCTGTTCAATTTGGCTGAAAGCTGGAAATGTAGGCAATACATTAACAGGACGGTATGGTTCCAAGGGCGGAATTACGGGATTCAAAGTAGAGTAAACTGGTAGATTTCGGGGTGGTAGGTTTGTCTCAACACGAAAAGGAGGAGTTATAAGTTGCTTAAGCTGGATTTCATCTAGCCTAGCTAGCTTAAAATTAGATTTATGGGTCATATAATAACCTCCATACCGCTTAATCTTTATTAACTAATTAAGACTTGGTTAAGAAAATTCCTGGTTTATATAATTTATTCACGGAGGGGTACTCTAGTACGTGGTTGATGACTGACAAAATAGACCAAAGATTTACATAAATCCTTAACATCTGGTAAACCAAAGTATGGGGATGGAAGGGGGGGCTCACTATGGAAGATGTGCGTAGCTACCTTCGCTTAATACGACTTCCTAATGTTATTCCTCAGCTACAGATGTGTTAAGCGCAATTTTTATTGTGGCGTATCCAATGCTTCGCTTCAATATAATTAGGGCTGTGCTCTTAATCCTAGCATCCTGTTTGTTATACGCTGGCGGTGTTGCCTTGAATGACGTGATAGATGTAGAAAAAGATCAAAAGGAAGGATCTGAACGCCTGATTCCATCGGGTCAAATAAGTATTAAGTGGCAAGGCGGTTATCTTTCTCCTTATTAATTATTGGAGTTGGGTTAGCGGCTTGTACTGGCATTTTAGGGGTGTTGTTGCCTTTTTCTTGCTTGTCAGCATTTGGTCTTATGATGCCTGGGCGAAGGAAATTAAAGTTCTCGGCAGTGGAGTAATGGGGCTTTGTCGAGCCTTGAACTTTTGCTTGGGATTATCCTTCCTATCCGAAAGAATGGGGTCCTATCTTTGGTTAGTACTCTATCCTTTCTTACATACGATGCTAATAACATCGATTAGCAAATCTGAGAATAAAGGGACTTGAAGAACTGAAGTGGCCTCGAAAGGTGTTGCCCTCTTTATACGATCTCTGTCTTTACTTGTGGTATCACAAAGCTTAAAGGTCACACATTTTGAATGTAAGCTTTATTTTGATATTCCTTCAACCTATGGATCGTTAACAAATGTTCTTGGGGATATTGCGGACAAACATCATTCTATCAATGTCGCAAGTGATTTTCGTGCACTTGCATTCTACCCAGAATTTCTTAAGATTAGCTGGAATTCCTTGGCTGCTTATTCTCAAACACCGGAATATCAACTATACAAAGGGAATTTGGTTAAGCAGGCAATTCATATTTCTAAGACAATGCCTTATTCTGTAACGGTTAATCGTCAAACCCTCGAACCTATTTACCCAGCCGCCTCTATTGCGGGAATAATGGGGTTAGTTTCTATGTTTCGGGATTTTATCCCGGGTCTAATAATAGATTGTCAATATCTAACCATGCTACTTGCAAGTAAATCTGAGATTATTTATATATTGGTAATAAAGCTATACCCGTAGGCATTTTTTGATGAGAGGATCGATTGAATCTAGATAATGATATTTTTATGACGAAGCTCATAGGGTAATCTAGCTCCATTAATAATACATGGTAAAAGTGTACAGTTGCCTTCTTTAACTATCACTTACTTTATCTCTGTAAGCTCCTAGCATTATATAAGAAGGAGAGACAGAGGGATGGAAATTATCGCCACTGTCGTACCGACAGTCGTAATCATCATTTTCCTTTTTGCTTCTAAACATTACCTTCTCCACACGGTTTGTACAGGATGTTATGAAGGGATTACTGGTAGTTCAACAGTTAGATTTTCTGAACTTTGTTTTCTTAAGTACTGGGGCAATCTACTTCGGAGAAGTTACGGTATAACAGCAAAAAACAACAGGAACAAAGTTCTTTTATCACAAGAGAGTCTCTTTAATCTATTCATTTTAGCACTCTTGATAAGCATCATTGTATAGTGGAATTTAGCAAATAAATTATAAAGAGTGATAGGGCCATAAACTTGTCCCGCATTTGCACAATATTCTTAGAGGATCGTGGGGTCATAATTTCAATGAATAATGACCTTATTGCTCATGTGCGCCAGAAGGATGATAGCACTTGGGCTTCTCCTCATAAATTATCTGCACATTTAGAGGGTACAGCAAGGTTAGCAGAACTTTATTCGAGGAAATTCAAATCAGGAGAATGGGGCAAGTCATTAGGACTAGCTCATGATGCAGGTAAAGGAAGAATTGTGTGGCAGAAGTATCTCGAACTGAAAAGTGGGTATGATGCTGAAGCACATTTAGAAGGTAAAATAGTATGTCCGGAAAGGCTAATGGTATAGACATTTTGATTATTTGAGATAGTCTTGGGGGTTTTATAGATGGTCGTTTGGTTGTATAGCCAGTAGATGTAGCCCCCAATCACATCAAAAAGTTTTAATCCAGTACCACTGTAGTTGTATATAACGTCACCTGTATCATAATCATGGGTCTGGAACCATGCAGTACTAGAATACGCGAATGCAGTAAACGTATTGTCTTCTGGACAATATCGTAACTCCTGATTATCCCAATGGATCGGAAAGTCGTCCATTTTCTCGCTTTGGATGCAACAAATTTCTTATTCATAAATAGCCTTAACGAATTGTGGAAGATTAGTTCAGGTCCTACACTAACAAAATTAATGACATTTACCGGTGAGGTTATTCGGAATGCCCATTTAGATTCTACCAGTACGCATATCTATCTACTAACCAGTGTATCTACAAAGGGTATATTCTATATTAAAAAATATCGGATATCAGATGGTGTTCTAATGGATTCTATAATGCTTAATCCCTATTTTGCATGGTCAGTAAAATATATGATGGTTACAAATCAGGGGGTTGCGGTATTCTGTAACGGTTTCAATTACGGTACATCTGGCTTTAGTCATCGGGGTTATATATTTGATATTTAGAAGTATAAGGAGGGGTGGAACATGTATTTTAAATATAAATTAGCAAGGGATGGTAGTCGTTCTTATGCATACCCCTTCGAATTTAACGACATCCAAAATATTATGTATAGTACAACTCACGTCTATTTTTCTAGCGATTCTCTGTTTACTGGGGCCGAATTAATAACTGAAGAGGAGTATAGTCTAGCGCATTATGTACCAGATGATCCTCAACCTCATGCCCCCCACGAGATTGATATCCTTGGTCAAGAACTGGTGGAGAAAGAGCTTCAAATCCTAGAGCTCCAACTGGAGAATCAGGTGCTTGGACAACAGTTGGTTGATATCGACTTAAGATTATTGATGGGAGGATTATAACAATGTCCGATTTTGAGCGTATTGAATTGTACTATGAAAAGGGCTGGGCAACAAAGGCCCAGGTTGCACGCTACGTTTACTTTGGCAAGATTACCGCTGATGAGTACACTTAATTACTGGCGATGCCTACACAGCCTAATTAGCTAATAGCAAACTGGCAAGCGCTTGCTAATTTAAAGAAAACGCCGTATTTAGGGCGTTATTTTTATGCCCAAAATGAGGAGGATGAAGCGTGAATATAAAAGAATTTAGCCTAAACACAGTTGTAGCTATTGGAGGAACCATCGTGAGCGCATGGTTGGGAGGGTGGGATGCTGCATTGAATGTGCTCGTTGTGTTGATGATCTTAGATTACACAACCGGCTTCTTGGGGGCTATTAAGCTTAAAAACGTGAACTCAGAAGTTATGTGGTGGGGTGGCATCCGAAAGGGTGCCATTCTTGCCGTCATCGCCATGGCGGTCCTCCTTGATCAGATGATGGGTAATCCCGAGCCGATCTTGCGCACGATGGCAATTTACTTTTATGTTGCTAGGGAAGGTGTTAGTGTAACTGAAAATTTAGGGATTCTAGGGGTCCCTTTGCCTTCAGCGCTTAAAAGGGTGCTTGAGCAGCTGCAAGAGAGGAGTGGGAAAAGTGGATAAACCAACAATTAAGTGGCTTGGGTCGCCAAACTTCAGTAGCCCGAGGGGTTACAAAACAATGGCGATTGTTGATCACATCATGGAAGGGACTTTAGCCGGTACCGACTCATGGTTTGCAAATCCGGCAAGTAAGGTCAGTTCCCATTTTGGAGTGGGGAAGAACGGCGAAATCCATCAGTATGTCGATCTTAAAAACCATGCTTGGGCCAATGGAAGTCTCAACAAACCAACTTGGCCTTTGCTTATACCGGGAGTTAACCCGAATTATTACACCGTTTCAATTGAACACGAAGGAAAAAGTGGAGAGGTAATGCCGGAAGCGCAGTATCAGGCCACACTAGCCCTACATCGGTGGTTAATTGCAACATTGGGGATTCCAGTGACAAGGGATAATATCATAGGGCATCACAGGATTGACTCTGTTAATAAATCAAGATGTCCAGGAACAGGATTTCCATGGGATCGACTCTTTAAGGATTTGCAAGGAGGAAGCGACGTGTTAAAAGTAGCCGTTTTATTGTTTACCAAGGATGATTTTTGGGCGGGTTATGATGTAGCCGTTAAAAATGGGAATTGCGCTATATTCGTACGTCCGGCAGATCTTTCAGTTCCTGCTGAGGCCAAAAGTGCTGAAAAGTTAATTGTTGTAGGTGGACAGACAACTAAACATCCTAATGAAGTGCTACTGAGTGGATATGACAAATACCAAACGGCAGCAACCGTAGCAAAGTACCTAGGTTAAATAATTACTTCCTATTATATAGGGCATAAAATGAAGCAGGTCTAGGCCTGCTTTTCTATATTTAGAAGGTATTAAGTTAGACCGTTCGTAATTGGGAGTTAGCGAACCAATTGTAACGTATTCTTCTTTCTCAAAGCCAAGCTGGATAAAGTACCCATCGGACATATCGCACACCAGGTTTTAGATTTAAACATGTTACTAATAAATAGCCCAATAATTGTTGTAGTAAACATCATGGAATAAACTCTAAATCCCAAATGTACTGCCCAATCCGGCATGAAACCAATATTTAGAAGGTTAGGCATATTCCAAGGGAGTTGGAAAGCCATTAAAAATCTTATTTTCTCTGAAGGATCTCGATTATCGAGATATACCATTAAAGTTGAAAGACATATCATTAACATATTGATCGAAAAGTAAATCAGCATTACTCGTTTTCCTGTGCCGTTTATCAGCCATTTTGGAGCTTTACGGTGCGCCCCAATTCTTGCAGAGAGCCTTGTCAAAAAATTCGATCGGGGACAGAAGCTTTGGCACCAAGTTCTTCTATTATCTTTTATTACAAAAGCAAATGGCATGATAAGACAAAGAAAACCGATCCAGGCGAAAATAATATTAAAAATGCCTAGGATAAAAAATGAGATAGTAAATAAGTACGAATATTTCATCCAAATTTCTTTCATATGAAGTTCTCCTCTTTAAAATATTTAAGCTATACCCGGGGGGTGGGGGTTAATTTTAAGTATAGTGCTTTCATACTCGTTTGTAAATCATATCCTCATGTAATGTACTGCCAAAATAATTAGACTAATTCTTAACGTATAAAACATTAGCTAATGATTGCAATTCGAAGATGAATGGTTACCTGAAACTGGTATCTATGCAGTTGAAAATTCATCCTATTATAGGGCATAAAATGAAGCAGGTCTAGGCCTGCTTTTCTATTTCGAGGAATAATTAACTAATAACATTTGAAAAACGGCATAATGAAAAACACCCAACTGGTGGTTGCGTTAAATGGAGCTGGTGATGGGAATCGAACCCGCAAGCTGATAACGAATCAACTACTCTTCCAATCGAGCTGCACCAGCGTTTATTATGTCAAGAGTATTAAATATATACTTCTGCCGAGACTGTGGTTGCTAAATTTTTTGTTGATATCAGACAAACTATCTTAACTGATCAATAGATTGAATTTTTAGGAGACGTCGAAATAGACGTGCAAAACCATCATAGCGATTACATTAGTCTTAACCTAGAACCATTATGAGAACTACTGAGTAAGGAATACAAAGTGAAACGCAAGTTTTCTAAGTCAAATGGTTTGGACAAAAAGCATTTAACATGACCTTTCTGGACAGCGGTCATTATAGCTTTGTCTTGAGTAGTACCACTCATTAGGATAACTTGGGTTCTGAGACGTAATTTTTTCATTTTGTTTAGAGTTTCGATTCCACTTAAACCAGGCATTTGTAGATCCAAGAATGTCAGTTTAGGTTTCTCTTCTATAATAATTTGTAGAGCTGTATATCCATCGGATGCCTCTTTAACGCAAAAACCTTCTTGAGATAAGAATTCAGACAGGAATTGACGTACACCAAAATGATCATCTACTACCAAAAGAAAATCTTCAACCAAAGAAAATCATCTCTTTTCTTTAATAAATGAGATACTTCTGTACTTAAGTAGAAGCCAATGTATCGGTGGAACCCTAATATTAGTTTGTGTATCACTAGAATACTTCGTTCTATAATAAGGAGAATCCTCTAAAAATTTCAATAAATTATCTAAGTATTCTGAATACAATAAAAATTCATTAGCATTGCATGGCAAACTATTACATTGATATCCGTACAGAATGTGGTTATAATATAGAACATAGGTTCGGTTAACGATCAAATATATGTACTGCGAGGCGAGTTAAATGAGCGATGTTTGCGCCAATTGTAATAGAAAATCTTATTGTCTTGAGCCCTGTGAAGCCTGGTTAATTGCCCATAATCAATGTCCAGTATGTCGTAATAAGCTTATTCATGCTGGCGGATGTACTGAATGCATCACTGGAGATTGGGCAAAGTGTGGCTGACATGAAGGTACTTATGAAGCCGATCGAGACGATTACAGTACACTCTAAAGAAGGAATCATACGTCCTGAGAAATATAGGATTATGGAAGAGGAGGAGACAATCGTCGTTCGTATTGATAAGATATTTACCCGGAGCGAGGATAAATCCGCTGGTTCTCGCGAGCTGATATTTGGTTGCCAGGGAGTGATTAATGGTTTGATGAAAAACTTCGAATTGAAATATAGAGTGGCAGAATGTAAATGGTTTTTGTATCGCATGTAACAGGAATTTTCCATAATTCATAGAAATCTATGGTAATCGCTCTGGGAGGTGCCAATATGAAACCTGGCCAAGAACTTGCTCGTCTACTTAAAGAAAAGGGTCTTACATTAGATTCCCTTGCCGAACTTGCTGGAACAGGACCAGGTTATATCTGGGCACTTGAACATGGGAAATTGCCAGGTATTGAAGTTGCCAGTAAATTGGCTAGGGTGCTCGATGTGCCGCTTGATGTATTCTGGATCAAATATAAAGAGCTAAATAGTGATACGAAAATCGTAGAGAATCGTCAGAAGAATAGTTGCCGGTCTGCAAGAACCCCTGGAATCGAGATACTAAATCTTAGCCAATGATCATTTAATGCGCTCTACGGAGCCAACATTGAGACAATGGGGGAATTGTTGCTGCTCACTGATAAGGACCTATCAAAGATTCGAAATTTAGGACCAGCAAGTCTTAGTGAAGTAAAAGAAAAACTGGCAAAATACAGTCCTCCCATGGTGGACATAGTGATGAAAACTGGTGTATTGACGAAACAGACAGCACCGATAATTGAAGCATTAAAGAGTATTCGGCAGATGATAGTTTTATTGAAAAACACGTGAAACGTAATACATTGAAACACGAAAATTGGCCTAAAGCCTGATTTTCGTGTTTTTTATGGTTTCGGTATGTCGTAAACTTTACATAGTCGTAGTTATAGGACTCTATGAGGAAAAGCAGAGGAATCAATAAATTTATGTGCAAGTCGAACTTCTATTCCATCTAAACATGATTAACTGAGCTAGCAGCATTGAAGCTAACATAGAAGGTAGTTCCAGTTGTTCCTGTCTCAAATGTGATAGATGAATTATGTCTGACAACAATACTATAACATGTAGCTAATCCTAGACCTGTTCCACAGTCTTTAGTTGTGAAGAAAGGAGTACCAATTTTATCAAATGCTTCAGGAGGAATTCCTTTGCCTTGATCCTTTATAACTAACATAACTTTACCATTTTGCATTACAGTTTTGATTGTTAGTATCCTATAGGGAGACATTGCCTCGAAACCATTTCGAACAAGGTTAAGAATAAGTTGACGAATTTCTTTGTCGTCCGCTAACACGTTATCAATCTGGTTTAATTCTAAGGTAACATATTTTTCGTTAATTATTGCATCCGCTTCAATCATTGGTAGCAGGTTTTCAATTATGGAATTAATGTCCAATATCTTTAAATCAATCGGCTTGTTTTTGGCCAGAGACAAAAATTCAGTAATTAAGAAATTTGCCCGGTCTAATTCATTTACCATTAGGTTGAAATAGTTTTCATGTTTTTGATATTCGCTCTTTGTACTAAGCAATTGCAAAAATCCTTTTACGGTGGTCATTGGATTTCTGACTTCATGGGCTATGCCGGCTGCCATTTCACCAATAATGTTTAAACTATTTAAACGGGATAGTTCCCTTTGATACTGCTTAAGCTCACTAATATCACTTTTTGTTCCCAGAATACATTTTTCCCCATTAAGATCAATGACAACTCCGGATAATAATGAATCAAATATCTCCCCATTCTTTTTATAGCTTTTAATTTCATGGTTATAAGCAAATCCGTTTTCTGTTAGTTCTTTGAAAAATTTTGCACGTTCATGAATGTCGACCCACAGATTTAAGTCGGATGGTGAATGTCCGATAAATTCCTCCTTTGAATGACCATGCATTTTTAAACAGCACTGATTTACGTCTATAAATTTTCCATCGAGATTAGTTAATGTCATGGAAACTGGACTATAATGAAATACCCTATAAAAACGTTCTTCAGATAAACGTAATGCTTCTTGATTTTGTCTTTGTTCCGAGAGAAGATTAATTTTCTGAAGAGCAATTTCAACCAAATTAGCAACAGAAGCAATAAAGTTTATTTCTTCTTCTCGCCAAGCGCGGCACTGATTAACTTGGTCAAAAGTAAGGCAATAATATTCTTGTTCGTGAAAGGAAAATGGGTAATAGAGAGCGCTTTTTATATTCATATAATTATGTAGAACATCTCCCGAGCCATCCCTCAAAAAACAAGAGCCGTAATTATCCACATGAGTTTCCAGCCAAGTTCGATGATTTTTCATAAAAGTACAGCTATCGATAAAAACATCTAAGTTATATGTATCTCTGAAGGATACTATATTGAGCGTATTGGGGTTAAGCCATTCGCATTGATCGATTATTTGGTGCTTGGCGAAATCTATTTTATAAATTAGGGAACGATCAATGTTCAAAGTTGAACCTATAATGGCTACCATCGTTTCTAAAATATCACTTGTATTATCATTAGAGATGATTGTTTCAGCAATTTTATTTAAGGCACTAGCATAAGAAAGTTGTTCGCTCAGTTGTTCGTTATGTTTACTAAAGTTACTAAGTTGGCTTACTAGCTGTTTGTTTTTTTGATTTTTTTTCACCATAAAACAAACCTCCAAATCTAGTAGTTCTTATGATGTAAGCATCTAAAATAATCTAAAGAATTCTACAAATATTAGGAAATTCCTACCTGAAACCCTTTTACTTAAAAATGTTTAATATAAAAAAGTAAGGCAATTTTAATTAAGTGCTTGCCTAATGAATTTGAACCTGTTTACTTGACTTCTATCAACTTCAGAGTGATGAATAGTACTGGCAAATTGATAGAAAGGAGTTTAGCCTTATGAGAGTAAGGATCATAGAACCAACCGCAAAAAAACACCCCCCAAAGAAAAGGGTTTGTGCTTATGCCAGGGTTTCCACGGATCATGACAAACAAGGTGAATCCCTGGAAAACCAAATGACCTATTACGAGAATCTCATTTCCTCAAATCCTGAATACGAATACGTAGGCGTCTTCGCCGATCAAGGGTTCACTGGAACCAAGGATTCCCGGTCAGAGTTTCAAAGAATGCTCAACCTATGTCGAGAAGGGAAAATAGACATAATTCTAACAAAATCAATCTCAAGGTTCACTAGAAACACAGTCGTGATGCTTCAGACGGTAAGAGAACTTAAGGATATTGGTGTTGAGGTCAGATTCGAAAAAGAGAATATAAATACTCTATCAGGGGACGGTGAGTTGATGCTTACCGTCCTTTCTTCTTTTGCACAAGAGGAAAGTAAGAGTGTCAGCGATAATGTTAAATGGCGGTACCGTAAGAAGTTTGAAAACGGGGAACTTGTCATAAACACTCAGCGATTCCTTGGGTATGACAAGGATGAAACCGGCCAGTTAATTATTAACTCAAAGGAAGCTGAGATTATTAAACGCATTTACACTGAATATTTAGCGGGTCATGGGGCCTTTAAAATTGCCAAGCTACTAAACTCAGAAGGAATCCCAACCGTCACCGGTTCAAAATGGAATGAATCGACCATCCTAGATATTCTAAGAAACGAAAAATACAAAGGTGATGTCAAACTCCAAAAGACTTTTACCCAAAATCACATCAGCAAACTTAAAAAGAAAAATCAAGGCGAGATGGATAGCTTCTACATTGAAGATAACCACTCGCCTATTGTGTCTAAAGAGGTATGGAAGCAGGTTCAGCAGGAAATGAAAAGGCGGGCTGAAGTTAAGGGTAACATTAAAGGCTCGGGTAAAGGCCAAAATCGCTACCCCTTAACAGGGAAATTATTCTGCGCTAAATGTAGTTCACCTTTAAGGCACTATAGAACATGCACTATTTGCTAGCAAAGAAAAGGCAATTCCTGGTTGAGAGTGTAGCATTTGATGGGGCTGAAATCTGAAGCGGAAGAAACAGGCCATAAACACCTCAATGGAATGGTGAGTCTTTGCAGGGTTGTAATACCTATAGACCTCTCTCAAATATTTTCCAAGCGCAGTGATTACTAATCCTGTTAGATTCTCTAGGGGAACCGAGAAGTGCCATAAGGACGCAACCAAGGCTGATTTTGTAAAAATCCAAAGATCCCATACAACGACCCCCTTTGATATCAAGCTAAAAGGGGGTCGCACCATTTCGCAAATCAATAATTTCGCGCTTAAGTATCACTTTATTGCCCAAACACACATAGAGACTGTAGTTCTCCTGCAAAAAAAAACACCACAATATAATGTGTCGAGCTAGTCGTGTCAACACTATATATTGTGGTTTTGATGAAAACGGATATATTTCCTTGGACTTAGGGGGTTGAGTAGGTATACCTTGATAAGGCTCACATAGCCGGTGTATCTATGGGTAAATATTTAATATAAATGGTTGTAATAATACAGTAGACAGTAGAGGAATATGACAATGGAACAAAAAAATAATGAACAGAATCAAAGCGGACAAGGGGCGACGCCATTCGCTCAAACTTATTTTCATGGAACAAAGGCAGACTTAAAAGTTGGAGACCTGATTGAAGTTGGTTACAACTCAAACTATGGGCAGAGAAAAAATGCGAAATACATTTTCTTGTCTGCAACATTAGATGCTGCAATTTGGGGTGCCGAACTCGCTATTGGTGAAGGAAGAGAAAGAATCTATTTAGTAGAACCAACAGGAAAAATTGAAGACGACCCAGATTTAACAGACAAAAAATTCCCAGGTAATCCAACTAAATCTTATCGTTCCACTGAACCATTTAGAGTTATAGGGGAAGTTTCGATTTGGCAAGGACACACAACGGAGCAAGTTAAAGCAATGAAAGATGCATTAGAGAGACTTAAAGAACAAGGAATTAATTCGTTAAATGACTAAAGGGGATTGAGTGGGGTATCATTTATTCTGTGGTCTTTCTTATTTTTTGTAGGTAAAATTATAGGTATAGAATAAAAGTCTACTTTGATAGAGGATGTGAAAAAATGCAATTCATAGTTACAGCTTATGACGGTGCTGATTAAAAAGCATTAGAAAGAAGATTAGCCGCAAGGGAAGAACATTTAAAATCGGTAGAAAAACGATTCAAATCCGGAGAGCATTTATATGGATGCGCTCTACTTGATGATGAAGGAAAGATGATTGGATCAGTGATGATCGTAGACTATCCTTCAAGAGCGGAGCTGGATAATTGGTTGAAGGTAGAACCTTATGTCGTGGGAAATGTGTGGCAAAGAATTGACATAAAGCCTGCCGCAGTAGCACCAATGTTTATGGAACTATATAAATAGAAGTATTTAATTGAGACAGGGGTGCAAATACCCTCGTATCAACAAATAAGTACTCAATCTTTGATACAATTGACGTACATAAACCGCAAGACCGTGGAGTTTTCGATCTTTACATGAACCTACACTTGTAATCCATGGCGATGCATGTCTTAATCACTGAGGCATCAATTGATGAGGGCTAGTTTGGCCATTGCAGGGTTACTTCCTCCAAGCGGATTTGTGATATTTGCTAAAAGACAACCCGACGGGGAAAAAGATTAGTACGAAACTAAAAGTGCTGAGGAAGCAAGGGGAAAAGGAACGTATATTGAGAAAGTAATTGAGGCAATGACTCATAGCTCTTCGCATTGGTTTAGCTGTGCTAGAAAACGTTTGGAATCAAATACCATGTCATTACTCCCAGGAAGATTTAGACGAAGCTCGCAATGTTCTTATTGGGTTTTGCCATCAATTGTGGACATTTATGCCAAGTCAAAGGAAGGTAAACCTCAAAGAATGCTTTTAGAAAGAAGAATTAAAGCATTGAAGCTAGTTGTTCAAACGATTGACGATCTTTCTAATAAATAAACTTTAGTTCCAGTCATACAAACACTATATCTTAGTGAAAATGGCCATGTTTCCATCGACTTAAGGGGTAGCGTGGGGAGACATAAAATATTTTCATATGACCTAGAGCATACTAAAAGGAAAAAGGTAATGGGGTTGAACTAATGGATTCAATAGGAGAACAGTTTATTGAACGAACAAAACATAGCTATCTTGGCTTATCGGATCAGTCCTCTGGCAAGCCGAATCCACCAATCCAGATAGAATATAACGAGACTCAACCTATCATTAAATTACCCAAACCCAATGAAATACTGATTGATCCCGTAGATTTACGAAGAACCATTGAGGAGCGTAAAAGTATAAGAAATTATTCTTCAGTTGCTTTAACAATTGAACAATTGTCATATCTGTTATGGTGTACTCAAGGGGTCAAGGCAGTCATTCAAGGAGTAACATCGTTACGAAACGTTCCCTCGGCGGGTGCTCGCCACGCGTTTGAGACATATTTACTCATTAACAATGTCGATGGGGTTACTCCGGGGCTATATAGATATTTGGCTATAGAACATGGCTTGATTAGTGTCTCATCAGATAAAGATATCGCTGACAAGGTCACCAAAGCATGTTTAAACCAGACCTTTATTAAATCCAGTGCAGTAACCTTTATTTGGATTGCAGTCCCATACAGAATGAATTGGAGATATGGGGAAAGAGGTTATAGATACTTGTTTCTGGATGCCGGGCATGTTTGCCAAAATTTATATATAAGTGCTGAGTCAATTAACTATGGAGCATGTGCAATAGCGGCTTATTCGGATGACAACTTGAATCAATTACTAGGACTTGATGGAAAGGAACAATTCGTAATATATTTGGCAACGGTCGGAAGGAAAGAACAAAAAATATCAGAGACGTAAATTATTCCACCAAAAAGTACTCAATCTTTGATATAATTAATGAACATAAAATGTCCAGCAATGCTAAAGCTATTCGGCTTATTAGTGTAAAGTTAAGCACCGTTCAGAAGCGGTGCTTTTTGTGTTCTTGCGTCCCTTTTACATTTAGTGAGAAACTTTGATGTGTTCCCCGAAGTAGTTGAAAAATGAGTTATTATCCGGTTTCAGGTGTATAATAATGCCGATTCTGAGGTTTATAATGAGGAGTACAAAAGCATATCTGGAGAGCTGGAGGAAGTACGAAAGAAAAGGTTGGAGTTTAATAAGGAAATCGAATCAAATAATGGGTTGAAACAAAGGTTTGACGAGATACAGGAGGCAATAACCCGCAGGGATTCGTTGATTGAAGAGTTTGAAGAAGAAATATTTAATGTGTTGGTTGAGAAGATAGAAGTTCTCACACAACGCATTTTTTATTTAATGAAGTTTAAGCAGCAAATTGGTTTACCGGTAAACCATATTAGAGTATAATAATATTACTTGCAAAATGTATTTTGCGTAGATACTTTTTAACTTAAGGATTCTGTAGACAAAATTCTACAAATATAGATTTGGAGGATTAGATATGAAACTATACAAATTAATGAAGAAACCACCCTTCTTTCTTAGTGTATCCAACTGGATTACTAAGAAAGACAATCCAATTAAAAGTGGCCCTCACTCAAGAAGGGCAGTAATTATTCCACTCTTAATTATGCAGTATGGCAGTATTGCTGCTAAATTAAAAACCTTTGGCTCACTCAGAGACTACTTTGTTACTTCTCTAAAGGAGATGCATGAAAGCGCAAAAAACATTAAGAAAAATCCTCATATGGGAAAAAAAGCGATGGATAATAAGACGTTAAGAGAGATGGAGGATTATGCTAAGGAACTAGGAGTCTTAAGCATAGGCTATACTAAAGTTAATCCTAATTATATTTTTAAGGATTTCGAAATCCTATATGACAGTGCCGTAGTGTTGACAATGGAGATGAATAAAGAACTGATTGCCACGAATCCAAGCCTTGAATGTAGTCAAGAGATTTTTAGAACCTATGCAGGGTTAGGTGTTGCAGTGAATAAAATAGCGGATTTTTTAAGGTCAAAAGGGTATAATTGTCAACCTAGTCCAGCTATTGGCGGCGACATCAACACAATACCAACGGCTCAAGATGCGAATTTAGGCTGCATTGGAAAAAATGGTATCTTAGTAACACCAGAACTTGGCCCTTGTGTAAGACTTGCAGCGATTTTTATTGATGTTGACAATTTGCCGATCGCCAAAAAAAGCGAACACATGTGGATCGCAGAATTTTGTAAAACCTGTAATCGATGTGTAAAGGCATGTCCGGCGGGAGCTATTAATGAAAAGGCTAAACTATTAGCTGATGGAACAAGGGTCTATATTAACTTAGAGAAGTGTGCCAAACCATTTTCAGACGGTTGTTCAACCTGTATTAGCAGCTGTGTGTTTACTGGCGGACATTATAATAAAATCAAAGAGGCATTTAATAGAAGAGAGCTTAAAAAAGTTTTAAACCATTAAATCTTTTTCTAAGTAAAGTGAAGAGGGGAAGGAAAAAATGGACATACCATTGGTTGGAAGGTTCATTAGAGGTATTACGTGCAATGTCAATCAGTATTTAGAGAAAAAAATGACACCTCATGGTATTGGTCATGGTCAGTTCGAGTACTTTATTTTAATTGCTTTTAATGAGGGTATAAATCAAAATGACTTAGCAAAGTTTAAGAGTGTAGGTAAAGCAAGTGTGACGAAGGCCATTAAAATATTAGAAAAAAAGGGTTTTATTGAAAGACTTGTTGATGAAAAAGACAAAAGAAATTACAAATTGTATTGTACCGTAAAGGGAAAATCTATTGTTGAAGGCTTTGGGGAATACCAGACGGTCGTAGAAGAAACAGTCTTTGAAGGTATGTCTAGCGATGAGATTGAGCAAATTACCAAATATTTAGAGCATATGTATAGGAATAGTTCTAAGTTGATTAATATAATATAGGATTTTAAAAATTCCCGATTTGGAGGGATAAAAATAGATCTAAATGATATTGTCAAACCACAGGATGAAGTTTTAAAAGCATCTGCTACAATTTTTTCAAATGAGAAATCAGCGACAAAACGCCTTTACCTAGTGACAAAAGGTTTTCTATTAGAGATATTAAAAAGCTTCTAAAAAATTTTAATAAAATAAGACGAATAATGCCTTCTTTAGGCAATTTATGAAACGGCAAAAATAAATGAACATAATCATGTTACTTCGATTGATTATGAGAAATGCTGTAGTGGTTTTAAAAACTATGGTTGCGGTGTATGTATTAGTGAATGTTCGTTTAAAGGAAATTGGAGTTTAGCATATACACTCTTTTCCTTGTCAGTAAAACCGAAAATCATAAATATAGCTCTTTAAACGTGAAAGGGCACGTTCAATGTATAGTTCTGATGACATAGTGGTTAGAAAAGCAAATAAGGGCACTCTAAATAACTATATTTAGTGTTTGCGAGCAAAAAAAACGGGCTAAAAAAGTACATTTTTTGGCCTGTTTTTTTAAGGAATTAGTAAAAAGATGCGAATGTCAAGAAAATAGTGAGCCACTCGCCAGAAAAAAGTTGATCCACTAACGCCAGTAAAATAGTGATCCATGTTGGTGAAAACGCTGGAAGAATATTGAGCCACTTATTGGTATAGATATGCACCTGTCAAATCGGAAGGAGGGCGTAGCCCGAGTGGAGATTTTACAGGCGCGCACGGCAAGGTTCCATCAATTAAGTTGCTTTTGCTAATGTCTGTTCTAATCGATAGGAATCCTTCACATTCATATTCAATACGTGGGATCGGAACGTTACTCTGTCAATTAAGGCTGCAACCATGATTTCGTTTTCAAACAGTTCCGTCCAACGTGAGAATTCTAGATTCGTGGTTAATATAATACTCCCCCTTTCGGAACGTTCCGATATCACCTGAAACAACATCTCAGATTGATGACGGTTAAAGGTGAGATAACTGAG